>JAEIGA010005847.1_pt1 | contig 18732 bp, 17 predicted proteins | sample 9270691 | NCBI WGS metagenome assembly JAEIGA01 (sample SAMN17057246, study PRJNA624740) | gut metagenome | biome: biome; isolation source: fecal sample | host: Bos grunniens | place: China: Xizang | collected 2019 | reverse complement strand
GTGCCCATCATGGGCGAAAACCGCATCCTTGCCTACCACGGTCTGCGCATGCTCAACTGCAACCCATCAGTAGGATTAAAGGCCATTGCTGAAATCTGCAACCTCGGCGACCGTGAGTTAACCATGAGCGACATCATCTTCAAAATCGGACCACGCATCAACGCTTCAGGACGCATGCAAAACGGACGCGAAGCCGTACAACTCCTCGTCGAACGCGACTACCCGGCAGCCGTAGAACTCGCCACACGCATCGACTTCTACAACGAAGCGCGCAAAGACTTAGACAAGCAAATGACGGAAGAAGCCATCGAGATGGCTAAGTCAACGCCCGGCATCGAAGACCACCGCTCCGTAGTCATCTTCAACGAAGCATGGCACAAGGGTGTCATTGGCATTGTTGCCTCGCGCCTCACCGAACTCTATTATCGTCCTGCCGTAGTGCTCACTAATTCCGAAGGCATCGCCACAGGTTCGGCACGCTCCGTTTCGGGATTCGACGTCTATAGCGCTGTACAAAGTTGCGCCGACCTCTTGGAAAACTTCGGCGGACATACTTACGCCGCAGGACTCTCGCTGAAAGTAGAACACGTAGAAGAGTTCAAGCAACGCTTCGAAGCCTACGTCGCAGAGCACATTCTTGACGAACAGACGCAACCAACGCTCGACATCGACGGACTGCTGGACTTCAGCGATGTGAATCTGAAGTTCTACCAAGACCTCAAAAAATTCTCGCCCTTCGGCCCGAGCAACCCCAAGCCCATATTCTGCACACAAAAAGTATTTGACTACGGCACAAGCAAAGTTGTGGGGCGCGGACAAGAGCACATCAAGCTCGAACTCGTTGACAACAAGAGCAATACCATCATGAACGGCATCGCCTTCGGTCAAAGTTCGCAGGCACGCTACATCAAAACCAAACGAGCTTTCGACATTTGCTACTCCATCGAAGAAAACACCCATAAACGCGGCGAAGTGCAACTTCAAATAGAGGACATCCGCCCGCTCGAAGAACTTCGATAGGCGCAACTACACAGCCGGCGCCGAAAAGTAAGTCACAAAAACACACTGCTTTTCGGCGCCGATTTTTCAAATTAGCCCTATCCGCTCCAAGCGAGCACCAAACCGCTGCAAACCCCACCCTCACCAGCCCTACCCCCATCCGCTACACAAACCGTCACACCATGGACAAATTTAGGTCAATCCTACAAACATACTGGGGCTACCCTGACTTTCGCGGCATTCAAGCCGAGATTGTGAGTAGCATTGCCGCTGGTCACGACACTCTTGGCCTCATGCCCACAGGCGGTGGCAAGAGCATCACATTTCAGGTGCCGGCACTGAGCATGGAGGGCATTTGCATCGTCGTCACGCCGCTCATAGCTTTGATGAAGGACCAGGTGGCACACCTCAAGCAACGAAACATTTCGGCCGAAGCCATCTACACCGGACTGCCGCGCCACGAAATAGACCGCATTCTCGACAACTCCGTCTTCGGCGCTGTAAAGTTTCTCTACGTATCGCCCGAACGCTTATCGTCGGAAATATTCCTGCAGAAGTTCAGCCGCATGAATGTATGCTTCATCACCGTTGACGAAGCCCACTGCATTTCGCAATGGGGCTACGACTTCCGCCCATCGTACCTGCAAATCGCAGCCATCCGCAAACTACAACCCCAAGCCCCCATACTGGCACTCACAGCCACAGCCACTCTGCGCGTAGTCGAGGACATACAAGCACGCTTGTCGTTCACCAATGCCCATGTGTTCAGGATGAGTTTTGAAAGAAAGAACCTGCAATACATCGTGCGCAATACCGACAACAAGGAAAACGAGCTACTCCACATTCTGCGCCGCGTCGAAGGCTCAGCCATTGTTTACACACGCAGCAGGCAGGGCACACAAGAGATTGCAGCCCTGCTCAACGCCGAGGGAATCTGTGCGCTCAACTATCACGCCGGCTTATCAAACCTCGACAAGGACGTACGCCAGGAATCGTGGCAAGAGGGAGAGACGCGCGTAATGGTGGCAACTAATGCCTTTGGCATGGGCATCGACAAAGCCGATGTTCGCGTAGTCATCCACATGGATTTTCCCGACTCCATCGAAGCCTATTTTCAGGAAGCAGGACGTGCAGGACGCGACGGACGAAGAGCATTCGCCGTGTTGCTCAACGATGGTGGCGACACGCAACGCATGCTCCGCCGCATACCCGAAACCTATCCACCCCTTGACTATGTGCGCAAGGTCTATGACCATCTGGGCAGCTACTTCCAAATAGCCGTTGGCGACGGCGAAAACACCACCCGCGAATTCAGCCTCGACAAGTTCTGCATCAACTTTCGCCACTTTCCCGTGCAAGCCGAGAGCGCACTTCGCCTGCTCAACTATGCCGGATACATAGAATACCGAGAGCCCGACGAAGGTATCTCGCGCCTCATCTTCATCATGACGCGCGACGAACTCTATCAACAACGCCTCTCCGGACTCCACCTCGACCGCGTGCTCACTGCCGTGCTGCGCATCTACTGTGGCGTCTTCGCAGACTACACAAACATCGAAGAAGACCGCATCGGAAAAGAGTGCGGACTGACCCCGAAAGAAGTATATGAAGCGCTACGACAGCTCACATTTCAGCGCGTGCTCAATTACATCCCAAAGAAAAACACAGCCTACATCACCTACCGTCAGCGCCGCGAAGATGGTTGCCACCTCCACTTTCCACCCTCTGCCTACAAAGAACGCCGCGAGCAATACGAACGCCAGGTCAACGCCATGATTAGCTATGCCACCGACGAGGACAAATGTCGCAGCCACACACTGCTCGCCTATTTTGGCGAAGAAAGTGCTGCAGATTGCGGAACTTGCGACGTGTGCCTCAGCCGCAAACAAACGCCCGTCAGCGTCGAACACGTAGCGAAGGAAATACTTTCCATCCTCGCCGACAAGCGCCCTCACCCCACCTCAGACTTTGCAAAGATAGCGCCACGCGCTACTTCCGAGATGAAGCGCCAGGCTTGGCAACAACTATCAGCCGACAATCGCATCAGCATCGTCGATGGCGAAGTCGTGCTGCTATAAGCAAGCGCCCACTCAAAACTTCAACAACCCTACCTACACTCTATCTTCATCAAACAACAAACTTATGTCACTCAACCTCATCCAGCAACAACTCCGAATGCTCAGCCTGCTCGTCAACAAGGGACCTCTCAGCGTTGAAGACTTAGCAAGAAAACTGGACATCAACACACGCAAAGTGTATCGCAACCTTGAGGACTTGCGCGACATCGACCTGGAAATCATCAAGGAAGGAACAAAATACAGCATCAACCCACAATCGCCCTACCTCAACGAACTCCTTCAAGGCATCCGCTTCAGCAACGACGAAGCCATCACCATCCTCAACGTACTCAACTCCGTAACCGACCGCTCGCCCGAAGTGCGCTACTTACACAACAAACTATCAGCGCTCTACCACAAACGTGTGCTGGCACCCCACAATATCGATGCCCACACCGCAGCAAACCTTGCCAAACTCTACGAAGCTGCGCAGACGGAGCAAATGGTTTGCCTTCACAACTACTGCTCGCCGAGCAGCGGCAAAGTGAGCGACCGCATGGTCGAACCTTTCCTCTTCCTTGCCAACAACACCGAGGTGCGCTGCTTCGAAGTTGCCACCATGAGCAACAAAACTTTCAAAATAGCACGCGCCGAGAGTGTGGAAATCATCGACCTCTGCTGGAGCTACAAAGATCGCCACACCTCGCCCCTCACCGACATCTTCCACTTCACGGGCGAGCAAACCACACCCGTATCGCTCCACATGGGCGCCCTTGCCAAGAACGTGTTGCTCGAAGAATATCCCGAAGCCGAAAAACACCTCAGCCCCTTAGGCAACGAACACTATCGATTGGACGTAGAAGTTTGTAGCTTCAAAGGCATCGGACGCTTTGTGCTCGGACTTTACGAAGACATCCACATCCTTGAGAACGACGAGTTCAAAGCTTACATCATCGAACAAATACGAAAGATGGCCCACCGCCACAACATCATAAAATAGCCACTCATTATATATATAGGAGGACCGCGGTCTTCCTTTTTTTGTATCCATCCCACACCGCAAAATAGCATCCACACAAAGCAAAATACCATCCAAGCCTTTCAAATCGCGCACTTCGAGAGCGCCAACACGCTCATTATTTGGCATTTTCAAAATAAATTCGTAATTTTGCAGCCACTTATAAAAAATCATCGCTCATGCGCTACGCCCGCTACATACTCACCGCTGTCATGGCAATGCTCTTTGTGTTGCCAGCAGCCAAAGATGGCAATATGTTTGTTGCCATCGAGGCGGAGTACAACCCCGTAGAAGTAGCGGAAGCCGACGCAAAGATTTCCGAAGTGGAGCGCATTGCCAAAGCCGACAACATCATCAACACTGCGCTGAAATACCTCGGAGTGAAGTACTCCTACGGAAACAGCAGCCCCAAAGGCTTTGATTGTTCGGGCTTCACAAGATACGTCTTCAACGAACAAGACATCAGCCTCACCCGAACGTCGCACTCGCAGTTTGCCGAAGGCCAGCGGATCGCACAGAGCAAGGACCTCAAGCCCGGCGACCTCGTGTTCTTCGGAGGAGAGAATGCCCCCAACCGCGTAGGCCACGTGGGCATCGTTGTCGATGTTGACAAAGAAACTGGGCGATTCACCTTTGTCCACGCCAGCCGACAGGGCATCAAGGTGGACAAATCGACCGAGAAATATTACAGCTCGCGCTACATGGGAGCGCGCCGCATCATCCTATAAGAAACACACGCTATAAGCACAACAATAATCTTAAACCTGTGGCACAGCCACAACCTAAAACCAAGCAGAAAGGAGGGCCGTTCATACAATCATGTCCCAACCGAGTCACAGTTCAGATGAACTGCTCATTTATACATAGGGACGAAAAAAGCAGTTGCAAAATTTGCCAAATTAAAAAATATGCGTAATTTTGCACTCCGCAAGCGAATGAACATTTACGTCGCGTGCTTATAGTTGCATTAATAATCAACAAATAAATAATTTAACACAATGATTGTAGTACCTGTTAAGGAAGGCGAAAACATTGAAAAAGCCCTCAAGAAGTTTAAGCGTAAATTCGAAAAGACTGGCGTAGTTCGCGAACTCCGCGCTCGTCAGCAGTTCGACAAGCCCTCAGTTCTCAAGCGTCTCGCTATGGAACACGCTGTTTACGTTCAGCAACTCAAGCGCAACGAAGAAAACTAATTCTCCGTGCACATCCAAGATAAAGAGTCGTCCGAAACCTCGGATGGCTCTTTTTTTGGTCGAAAAAGAAGAGTTCTACCAACTTTTTTTGCCAAAATTTGTCAGAATCCAAAATCTTCTTTAACTTTGCCTTATAACAATCAGACATCGCATGAAGTCGGTCGATCAATTCATCAACTATCTGCTCGCTGACAAAGGCTACTCCAAAACCACAGCAAGCATTTACCACTCCACACTCATCGAACTTTGGCGATTCATCCGACGCACTGAGGAAAAACTCGACTGGCAAACGCTCGACAAGGACGTTCTGCGCAACTGGATTGTAGCAGTGGCGGACAAAAACATATCCCCACTCACCATACGCAAAAAGATGAGCGCCGTACGCACCTTCTACAAGTACCTGCTGCTCACCAACCAAATCAGCAAAGACCCCACACGAGGAGTTGTCAACCCCAAGACCAAGCGCAAGTTGCCCACCTTCCTGAAAGAAAAGGAAATCGACCACTTGCTCGACAATATCGAGTTTGGCGACGACTACGAATCGCAGCGCAACTACTTGATATTGCTCACATTCTACAGCACAGGCGTGCGCCTGTCCGAACTCATCGGCATCAAGCGCAACGACATCGACCTGCGCAATGCGGAGCTCAAAGTGCTCGGCAAGCGCAACAAGCATCGCATCATCCCCTTCGGAGCAGAGCTCAAAGATGCCTTCGAACACTTCTTGCAACTCAAGCAAAACTCCGACGTTGCCGAGAGCGAACTCATCTTCAGCCGCACAAACGGCAAGCCCATGCTACCCTCTGAAGTAAGAGAAATCGTGAAGCACTACCTATCGATGGTCACCACGCAAGCCAAGCGCACACCACACGTGCTACGCCACACCTACGCAACCACACTCCTCAACAACGGTGCAAACCTTGAGTCGGTCAAGCAACTACTCGGCCACGAAAGCATCGCTACCACTGAAATCTACACCCACACAACGTTTGTGGAACTCAAGAAAGAATACGACAAAGCCCACCCAAGGGCATAATACTAACCTATATAACAAAGGAGGATTACTATGGAAATTAGAGTTCAATCCATCCACTTTACTGTAACAGAAAAGTTACACGAGTACATTGAGAAAAAAGTCTCTAAGTTAGGTAAGGCAAACGACGTCGCCAACGTGGACGTTATCCTCAAAGTCATCAAGCCCGAAACGGCGATGAACAAAGAGGCAAACCTCAACATCCACATAGCCGGCACCGAAGTGCACACAAGCAAAATTGCCGACAGCTTTGAAGAAGCCATCGACCTTTGCTGCGACTCTATCGCACGCCAACTCCAAAAACTGAAGGAAAAACAAACACAATCGCACGACAACGAAAAGTTGCGCGCCATCCTTCACAGCTCTGAAGAACCCGAAGACAGTTCTGAAGAACCCGAAGAAATTTAAGACAACGGCGAACACCGATCCGCCAATTTGACCATTTTTTAACACCACCCAAAGGCTGATTTCAGAAACAGCCCGTTTGCACAAAACGCCCTTTTTCGAGGGGGCCAGATAGCAAAATGAAGGGTTGAAATGTTAATATTTGTAAATCCGCTCAAAAAGCCCGATTTGCATTTTGACAAATTTTGTTGTATCTTTGTACTACAGAGGGGGAAGCCACACGGTTTCCCCCTTTTTTTGCCCAAAAATGAGCAAAAACAACATCAAAGGTTGTTAAAACAAGGTCCGATGTTGTTAAAATTACCTCCGATGTTGTTTTTAGGAAGTCCGATGTCGTGAAAATTCCGACCCATTTACGCCAAAAATCCTCGCATTTCGCCACCGAAACCTCAAATTTTGAAAAAAATAAAAAAATTTTCGCGCCATCATTTCTTAAAAAATGTTAACAACAAAAAAAGCTCAAAATTCGGCACTGCGAAGAAAGGCCATCCGTAAAATCGACCATTTTTTTCACCCCCAATTTTCACCCCTGAAACGACAAAAAAAATGCAGCCTACACCTCATGGTGAAAGCTGCAAATTCGATATTCGGCATGCGCCGTGCGCGCTGCGCAAATCTCCAAGTACGGCTTACTTCTGCAACTCAAGTCCGAGCAGCATGCCGTCGTAGGAACTCATCAGCGTACTGAGCGTAGTAAGCGTAGTGTTCGACGACTTTGCCGAAACCGTCACGAGGAACTTCAGCAACTTGTCGGCATCGTAAAGAAGGCTCAGCGTATTGCCCGACTTAACCACCTGCGGAGAAATAGTGCCCAAGCCGTTGAGATATGTGAACGTCAACTTCTTGTTTTCAAGGTCGAGCGTATAGTTACCCTGAATAGTGCGGCCCATTACTGTTGCAGTATAAGTATTGTCCTGGTTGAACGTAAACGAAAGCTGGCCTGCTCCCAAGCCCACCTTTGCGAGCGTATTGTTAATCTTCTCCTCAACCTTGACAGCAGCCATCTCGCCACCAGCCTTCATCAGGAAATTCTCAGTTTCGAACACGCAATCAGCACTCTTGAACGTCCAGGTACCAACAATGTCGGTCTGCTTGAGCGACGAACCGCCAAGAAGCGAGCCCAACAATCTTTCGAGGCCTGAAGAAAGCCCATCCGTAGCTGGCGCAGCAGCAGGAGTCTGAGCTGCCGGCGCACTCTGCCCCTGAGACATCGGTGAAAACATTGACGCTGCCGAACCGCAGCCCGACATCAACGCAATGGCGCCTACAAGCGCCACTGAAAGAAAACTCTTTTTCATAGAACAAGTATTTTGATAATTGATATTGTTTCCCTGCAAATTGTGAGAACAGAAATTTCCTGCAAACATGCGCCAGCCAAGAAAAAAATACCGTGCGACAAGCGCAAACTCCGTTCACCTTTGCAAATTTATAATAATATCTTTAAATGAGGACTCGTTTCGCACAACGTTTTCAGCAAAAACCACATTTTCCTGAAACACACCGCGCCACACACTACTCACAACTTAATCAAACACAATTCGCAATCTCCACTTTGCAGCACATCCCACAAAAATGTTAAAATCAACTACACCTTTCAAAAAATCGCTAATAGCGTTGGTTTCAGCTCCAAAATTGCGTAACTTTGCATTGAAGTTAGAATGTGGAAAGATTTGGCTGCTTGCAACCACACAAAAAAATGCTAAAATAGAGGACACGCTTAGAACAGCGCCTCGGTAAATCTGAGCATAGGCTCGGCAAGAAGGACTTGCCTCAAGCTGCTCCACATTCTGCTTTCGCACAAATGGTGCGTTGGGCAGATTTTTTTTGTGCCCGAAAATTTTAAATGATTCGCTATTATAGATACTATAGAATTTATAGACACTATAGCTTTGACAATCACAATATTCCCAAGAAATTAAAAATCTTACAACTATGTCATATCTCTTCACCTCAGAATCCGTGTCGGAAGGACACCCCGACAAAGTAGCAGACCAGATTAGCGACGCCGTACTCGACGAGCTCTTGGCTTACGACCCCACGTCGAAAGTGGCTTGCGAAACATTGGTAACAACAGGCCAGGTAGTAGTAGCCGGCGAAATCAAGACCGACGCTTATGCCGACCTTCAGGAAATCGTGCGCCGCACCATCAAGCGCATTGGCTACACGAAAGCCGAATATAAGTTTGACGCCGACAGCTGCGGCATCTTCTCTGCGCTCCACGAACAAAGCGCCGACATCAATCGCGGCGTTGAGCGCAAAGACCCCATGAACCAAGGCGCTGGCGACCAGGGCATGATGTTTGGTTATGCCAACAACGAAACCGATAGCTACATGCCCCTGCCCCTCGCACTTGCTCACGACATTCTTCAAGTGCTCGCCGACATCCGTCGCGAAGGCAAGGTAATGACTTACTTGCGCCCCGACTCAAAGAGCCAGGTGACCATCGAATACGACGACAACGACCGCGCACGCCGCATCGACACCATCGTCGTTTCAACGCAGCACGATGAATTTATCACAGCCGAAGAAGCTGGTAGCCAGGAGAAAGCCGACGAAATGATGCTCCAGCAAATCCACGACGACGTTATCACCATCCTGATGCCCCGCCTCATCAAGGAGCGCGTGCACACACCCGAAGTGCGCCAGCTCTTCGAAAACTCTACCATCAAGTACCACGTCAACCCCACAGGCAAATTCGTAATCGGAGGCCCCCACGGAGACACAGGGCTCACTGGTCGCAAAATCATCGTTGACACCTACGGCGGTAAGGGCGCACACGGCGGTGGAGCCTTCTCGGGCAAAGACCCCTCAAAGGTGGACCGCTCTGCAGCCTACGCAGCACGCCACATCGCAAAGAACATGGTGGCGGCAGGCGTGGCAGACGAAATGCTCGTGCAGCTGAGCTACGCAATCGGCGTGGCTGAACCTATCTCCATCTACGTCAACACTTACGGCAAGAGCCACGTAGCACTCAACGATGGCGAGATTGCTGAACGCATCAAGAACCTCTTCGACCTCCGCCCCAAGGCCATCGAAGAACGCCTCAAGTTGCGCCAACCCATCTACGAAGAAACAGCCTCTTACGGCCACGTAGGACGCACGCCCCAAATCGTGAAGAAGACATTCAGCAGCAAGTATGCTGGCATGAAGGAAGTCGAAGTCGAACTCTTCACTTGGGAAAAACTCGACTACGTTGACGTCATCAAGAAAGCGTTTGAACTTTAGAGTACAGAGAACCTGATTTAGAGTACAGAGAACAGAGCACAAAGTACAACTTGAAGAGTACAGAGAACAACTAACCATCCGAATGGTTTCTCATTTCACATGTCTCCATTCTCCTTTCTCACGTACCTAATAACTCAACTACTAAATTCATCAATGAACATCACAGTATATGCAGCGTCGAGCGGACAGGTTCCAGCCGTCTATCTCGACGCTGCTCGCAATTTAGGCACACTCATCGCCCAGCGCGGCCACGCACTCGTTAACGGCGCCGGACGCACCGGACTCATGGGAGCAACAACCGAAGGCGTACTTGCCTCGGGTGGCAGTGCCATCGGTGTCATCCCCCAGTTTATGGTGGATGAAGGCTGGCACAACACGGACATGTCGGAACTCATCATTACGCCCGACATGCACACGCGCAAGCAAACCATGGCCGAAGTGTCGGGAGCATGCATCGCCCTGCCCGGAGGCGTGGGCACACTCGAAGAGTTGCTCGAAATCATCACGTGGAAACAGCTCGGACTCTATCTCAAGCCCATCGTGGTGCTCAACGTCAATGGCTACTTCAATCCCCTGCTCGAACAACTCAGAGCAGCCGTTGACCAGCGCTTTATGCGCCAGGAACATCAGCAAATATGGAGTGTAGCCACTACGCCCGAAGATGCCATCCGCCTTTGCGAAGAAACCCCGCTATGGAACCAGGCTGTTCGCAAATACGCAGCGCTCTAAACCGCACAAAGCTCCGACCTCTACAAAACAACCGCAAACCTTGCCTCAACCCACACTGACCACCATGCACCCCACTCCACTGCAATCGCTCGTAAGCCAGACCTTCGTCGGCGAACCTACGGCTTACTCGCTGCGCACCGACGACTGCGTGGCGATGGCACTCGTGCTCAGTTTTCTGTGCATGGCTTGGGTCGTAGCACACTCGCGCCAATTCATCACCGACAACTTTGTCAACATCCTTGAAGACAACACACGCTGCACACGCTTCACAAAACGCGCTACACACGAGCTTCAGGGAAGACCGCTGCTCATCATCCAGGCAGCTTTAGGCTTCGGACTCATCAGTGCCTACTTTTCTGGCCAAACGACAGCAACCCCACCCTCGACAATAGCGTCCCACCTCGTAGTGCCCATAAGTGCCCTCGTGGCAACATGCTACTACATGGCGCGAATCGCTATTTATGCCGGCATCAACAGCGTCTTCTTCACACCGCAGAAAGTGAAAGTCTGGACGAACTTCTACCTGCTGTCACTGCTCATCGAAGGCGCATCGCTCACAGCTCTTTCTCTCGCAAGTATCTACATGCAACTGAGCACTACAAGCAGCAAAGTAATCCTCATTTTGCTACTTGGCAGTTTAGAAATTCTGCGCTTCGTTAAGTTAAAAAGCATCTTTTTCCCCGGCATCATAGGCTATGTCCACATTTTTTTATACTTTTGCACGCTGAATTTAGCACCCACGCTTTTAGTTTGGCAAATTCTTACCAATTTTAACACTCAATTCACGTAGATAGATGATCAAGAAGATTTTAATTTCTCAACCACGCCCTGAGTCAGAGAAATCTCCTTATTTCGACCTTGAAAAGAAGCATTCCGTAGAGTTTCTGTTTCACCAATTCATAAAAGTTGAAGGTATTGAGCCTCGCGAATTTCGCGCACAAAAGGTTTCAGTGCTCGACCACACAGCAGTCGTATTCACATCACGCCACGCCATCGACCACTTCTTCCAACTCTGCAAGGAAATGCGCGTAGCGATTCCCGAAACGATGAAGTATTTTGCTGTGTCCGAAACAATATCGCTCTACATTCAGAAATACGTTCAGTATCGCAAACGCAAGGTGTTCTACCCCGCAACTGGTAAATTTGAAGACCTGCTTCCGCTCATGGTGAAGCACAAAACGGAAAACTATCTTGTGCCCTTGTCGGACGTACACAACGACGAAGTAAAGTCGGCTTTGGACGCCAACAACCTGAAGCACACAGAATGCGTGATGTATCGCACTGTGGCAAACAACTATCCCGACAACGCCCCCAAGGATTTTGAGATGGTTGTACTCTTCACGCCCGCCGGCGTGACTTCATTGCTCCAGAACTTTCCGGACATCAAAGACAATGGCACTAAAATCGTGACATTCGGCAAGGCCACTTCAGTAGCAGCCATTGAAGCCGGACTTAGCATCACTTTGGAAGCACCTACTCCTAAAGCTCCCTCAATTACAGGTAGCTTAGACCTATATCTCGCCGAAACCAATAAGGCATAATAATTTTCCTTGTGGAAATATGAGAACACCACGGCGATGTCCGACGGACTACGTGCGGTTTTCATATTTCCACAACTCGTTTTTTAGCAACAACATCAACGATGCGAATCTTCACCTTTCCCAAAGCCGAGCACCTCTGCTTGCGCAACGACATAGAACAGCTCTTTACGTCAGGTTCAAAGTCTGCCGCAGCCTATCCATTGCGCTTAGTCTATCGCACCGTTGACCACCAGACAGGTCCGCAAGTCAAAGTTTTACTGAGCGTGCCGAAGCGCAAATTGCGCCACGCCGTTGACCGCAATCGTGCCAAGCGCCAGTTGCGCGAAGCCTACCGCAAACACAAGCACAGCCTGCTCGCTGCACTCCCCCTCGGAGTTGGGGTGCACATTGGGTTCCTGTGGCTCTCCGACAAACCGGTCGAAAGCGAGCACATCGAAAAGAAGGTAGTACAACTATTGACTCGTTTGCAAGAAAACCTGCTATCATCATCACCATCTACGCCCGAATCCTCATGCGCACCAACTTGCTCGTAAAGATGCTCATCGCTCCGATACGCATCTACCAGCGCTACATCTCTCCGCTCACGCCACCAGCTTGCAGGTTCACACCTACTTGCTCGCAATACGCTGTCGAGGCACTCCAAAAACACGGAGCTATCAAAGGTCTTTGGCTTACGCTGCGCCGACTGCTACGCTGTCATCCTTGGGGCGGACATGGCTATGATCCCGTGCCCTGAGCGCCAACTTCCTGCCATCCAAAACTACAAAACATTTGCCCCCTTGGACTTCCACACGCACAATCTCAACGCCCCACTGCCTGCCATCATCAATATACCCGATGCCTGGTTACTCAACCCTGAGCTGGCGCAACTGAGGGAGCACGCCACTTATTCAGCAGGCTTGCATCCCTGGAATACAGCAGACACTAATGCCGAAGTGCTGTGGCAAGGCGTGTGCAAATGGGCACACCATCCACAAATCGTTGCCATCGGCGAATGCGGACTCGACAAACTCCGTGGGGCAAGCATTGATGTTCAGACAACATGGCTCGAACGCCACATCATGCTCTCCGAAGCACTCCGCAAACCGCTGACCCTACATTGCGTCAAGGCTTTCGACGAAATCATTACGCTGAAAAAGCGACTTACCCCCACGCAGCAATGGACCATCCACGGTTTTCGCGGCAAACCCGAACAGGCACGACAACTCATTGCCCAGGGATTTCACCTCTCCTTTGGCAAACACTACAACGAAGCCGCTTTTGGCGCTACGCCCGCCCATTGCCGACACCTCGAAACCGACGACGCATACGCCTAAGACTGCTCAAAATCCGAATACTGCCGACGAAATTTCAAGTTGTTGCACACTTTCTGCGCTATTCTCGCAAGAAAACAGTAACTTTGCCCATCGTTAGCACACTCATATTATAATATATATAAAAACATAACAATATACTCGCTATGAACTTTGTTGAAGAACTCAAATGGCGCGGCATGCTCCACCAGATGATGCCGGGCACACAAGAACTTTTTGATAAAGGTGAAATGGTCACTGCCTACGTAGGTATCGACCCCACTGCCGACTCTCTCCACATTGGCCACCTTTGCGGCGTAATGATGCTCCGCCATCTCCAGCAAGCAGGCCACAAACCTTTGGCGCTTGTAGGCGGCGCTACAGGTATGATTGGCGACCCTTCGGGCAAGAGTGCGGAGCGCAACCTGCTCACAGAAGAAGTGCTCCGCCACAATGTGCAGTGCATCAAGGCACAGCTCGGTCGATTCCTCGACTTCGAAAGCGATGCCCCCAATGCTGCTGAATTGGTAAACAACTACGACTGGATGAAGAACTTCACGTTCCTCGACTTCGCACGCGAAATCGGTAAGCGCATCACGGTCAACTACATGATGGCAAAGGACTCTGTGAAGCGCCGCCTCAACGGCGAAGCAAGCGACGGCCTTTCGTTCACAGAATTCACTTACCAGCTCCTTCAGGGCTACGACTTCCTCCACCTCTTTAAGGAAAAGAACTGCAAGCTCCAGATGGGCGGTTCGGACCAGTGGGGAAACATCACAACTGGCACTGAACTCATCCGCCGCACGCTCGGCGGCGAAGCCGAAGCGTTCGCCCTCACTTGCCCCCTCATCACCAAAGCCGATGGCAAGAAGTTTGGTAAAACAGAGCAAGGCAACGTTTGGCTCGACCGCAACCGCACTACGCCTTACGCGTTCTACCAGTTCTGGCTCAACGTAGGCGACGAAGAAGCAAAGCGCTACATCAAGATTTTCACTTCGCTCACTCAGGAAGAAATCAATGCGCTCATCGAAGAGCACGACCAGGATCCTGGTCGCCGCGTACTCCAGCGCCGTTTGGGCGAAGAAGTTACGAAGCTCGTTCACGGCGAAGCCGATTACGAAATGGCTGTCGAAGCTTCAAACATCCTCTTCGGTAAGGCTACAAAGGAAAGTCTCCTCAAGTTGGACGAAGCCACACTCCTCGCAGTGTTCGACGGTGTTCCCCGCTTCGAAGTGGCACGCGAACAGGTTGTAGGCGCTAAGGCTGTTGACCTCCTGGCTGAAACAACAAAGTGCTTCCCCTCTAAGGGCGAAATGCGCAAGCTCACACAAGGTGGCGGCGTAAGCCTCAACAAGGAAAAGCTCGCTGCTTTCGACCAGGAAATTACAGAAGCCGACCTTCTCGACGGCAAGTACCTCATTGCTCAACAGGGCAAGAAGAAGTACTTCCTAATCATCGTAAAGTAAGCAACTATAACAAACATACACTAAATGGGCTGCACATACAAACCATGTGCAGCCCATTTAGTTTTTACAAAGTACGAACTACTTACTCTCGCAACAAATCAAGATAGAATTGCAGCGCCTCTTCGAGTTCTGAAACGCATATAAATTCGTCTGCCGTATGCGAGCGCGAAGAGTTGCCGGGACCTAACTTAAACGAGGGAAACGACATGAGCGCCTGGTCCGAAAGTGTGGGCGACCCGAAAGGAGCTCGTCCCATGCGGATACAACGCTGAATGAGCGGATGCGCAACGTCGATGCGCGAAGAGTTGAGACGGGTGCTACGCGCCTGCGCCTTGCAATGCAAGTTTGCCTGAATTTCTGCCAGCACCTCGACATTGGAGTAGCACTCGTTGGTGCGCACATCCACAACAAAGGTGCAGGCGTCGGGCACAACGTTGTGCTGCGTGCCAGCCTGAATCTGCGTCACGCTCATCTTCACCTTGCCCAGCAAAGGCGAAACTCGCTCAAACTCATGACTGCGCAACCATTCAATATCAGGCAGTGCCTTGTAGATAGCGTTCACCCCTTCTTCGCGAGCGGCATGCCCCGCCTTACCTTCAGCGGTGCAGTCAATCACCATCAGTCCCTTCTCAGCTATAGCGGGCTGCATGGCGGTAGGTTCGCCCACGAGCGCTACGTCAATCTTGGGCAATAAGGGAAGCGCACGCTCAATGCCATTACGCCCCGACACTTCCTCCTCAGCCGAAGCGAGGTAAACCAAATTGTAAGGCAACTGTCCCTCATCCTCCGCGTCCAACTGCATGAAAGCAAAAAGCAACGCCACCAGTCCGCCGCCACAATCGTTCGTGCCGAGTCCGTAGAGGCGCCCATCTTCGAGTTGAGGTTCAAAGGGTTCGCGGTTCCATCCCGCAACGGGTTTAACGGTATCGATATGTGCGTTGAGCAAGAGCGTAGGTCGGTCGGAAAGTTGCTTACGCCCCACACACCATATATTATTGGCTTCGCGCTGAGGATGGAGTCCCTTGCTGCGCATATAATTTTCAAGGAAATCGGCACACGCCGCCTCGTCTCTGCTAACGGAGGGGATTGCCACTAATTGTTTCAAGAGTTCGAGCATACGATGTTTGAAAAACTCATTAATATATATGTGTTGTACGCTGCAAAATTGGTGATTTTTAACAGAAACATAAAAATTTTTTCACGAAAAATCCCGTTTTCCATGAAAAACCAATATCTTTGCCTTAATAATCATACAAACATCCGGAACTATGTTGAACAAATCACATTTTGCAACGCTTATTCAGGAACAGGCCGCAAAGTATGGCGACACTCGTGTAATGTCCTATCGCGACTACGACCTCGACAAATGGGTCGAAATTTCATGGAACACTTTCAACGCCACACAGCGTGCCGTTTCGCGCGCACTGCTCCACGCTGGCGTAGCTGTTCAGGAACGCGTAGCTGTGTTCTCGCAGAATAAGCCCGAATGTTTGTTCGTCGATTTTGGCGCCTACGCCATTCGCGCCATCACTGTGCCATTCTTTGCAACGAGTAGCGCTGCGCAGGTGGCTTACATGATTCAGGATGCCGAAATCCGCTACGTCTTCGTAGGCGAGCAACAGCAGTACGACACGGCAATCTCCGTCGTATCTACCTGCCCGACACTCGAAAAAATCATCATCTTCGACCCCAAGGTGGAGCGCAACGCCAACGACCGCATCTCCGTATATCTTAGCGACTACCTCGCCAAGCATCAGTCGGCATCGGCATTCGATGCCGAGATTGAAGCGCGCCAGCGCAACGCCTCAGAAAAGGACATCGCAAACATCCTTTACACCAGCGGAACGACAGGACAGAGCAAGGGCGTCATCCTCACTCACGAAATGTATCAGGAAGCACTGCGCGTCAACAACCTTGCCGTGCCCATGTACGAAGGCTACACAGCCATCAACTTCCTGCCCTTTGCCCACGTATTTGAGCGCGCCTTCAGCTACTGGTGTCTTGCCGAAGGCATGCATCTCGCCGTGAACCTCCGTCCACTCGACATTCAAAAGTCGCTTACCGAAGTCCACCCCCACTGCATGTGCTCCGTGCCCCGCTTCTGGGAGAAAGTATATCAAGGCGTGTTGCAAAAGATGGAGACAGGCTCATTCATACAACGCACACTCATCCGAAAAGCGCTTGCGACAGGTTCGAAATGCTGGCTTGAATACACATCGAAGTGCAAGCCCATCCCATTTTGGCTCAAACTCAGATACAGCTTCTATGACAAGACCATCATCAAGTTGCTGCGCAAAACGCTCGGACTTGAAAATGCCCACATCTTCCCGACAGCCGGAGCAGCCGTGTCGCCCGAAGTCGAAACTTTCGTGCATGCAGCTGGGCTCAACATGCTCGTGGGCTACGGCTTGACCGAATCTACGGCAACCGTTTCGTGCGATGTCATGGGCAAACCCTTCACCAAGGGTTCCGTAGGCCGACTTGTCTCAGACCTTGAAATCAAGTTTGGCGAAAACAATGAGATATTGTTGCGCGGAAAGACCATCACCCCTGGCTATTACAACAAACCCAAGGAAACGGCCGAAGCCATCGACGCCGAAGGATGGTTCCACACAGGCGATGCCGGCTACATGAAGGACGGCGAACTCTACCTCACCGAGCGCATCAAAGACCTCTTCAAGACTTCGAACGGCAAATACATCGCTCCTCAAATGATAGAGTCGAAACTCGTGCTCGACCGCTTCAATACGCAAGCCGTAGTCGTTGCCGACCGCCGCAAATTCGTATCCGCACTCATTGTGCCCGACTACGCATTGCTGCGCCAATACGCTGAAGAGCACAACCTTGGATGCACAACGCACGAAGAACTCTGCCAGCACCCCGAAATCCTGAAGATGATTAAGCAGCACATCGACCAGTTGCAGCAGGACCTCGCGCCCTACGAAATGGTGAAGCGATTCACGCTCCTGCCTCAGCCCTTCACGATGGAAACGGGAGAATTAACTAACACACTTAAGATTAAGCGCCGCGTGGTTTACGAAAAATACGCTGACCTCATCGACAAGATGTACGAGGAATAAGCCCCATCCCACGCAGCTACATTTTATATGATTACAGCCGAACAATTAAAGGAAGTGACCGAGCGCGTCGAAGCGCTCAACAGATATCTGGACATCGACGCCAAAATTATTGAGCACGAAGAAGAACTCATCCGCACGCAGGACCCCGGATTCTGGGACGACGCAAAGCGCGCCGAGGAACAGATGAAGAAAGTAAAGGCGCTGGAGAAATGGATTAAGGACTACCGCGAAGTCAAGACCATGGCCGACGAACTGGCACTCGCCTTCGACTTCTACAAAGAAGAGATGGTGACCGAACAGGAAGTGGACGACGCCTATGCCCACACCCTCGAAGCCATTGAAGCCCTCGAACTTCGCAACATGCTTCGCCAGGAAGAAGACGTGATGGACTGCGTACTCAAAATCAACTCAGGCGCCGGTGGTACCGAAAGCCAGGACTGGGCTTCCATGCTCATGCGTATGTATATGCGCTATGCCGAAGCCAGCGGACGCAAGGTGACTATCGTCAACCTGCAGGACGGCGACGAAGCCGGCATCAAAACCGTAACGATGGAAATCGAAGGCGACTCGGCTTACGGCTACCTTAAGAGCGAAAACGGCGTGCACCGCCTCGTGCGCGTTTCGCCCTACAACGCGCAGGGCAAGCGCATGACGAGCTTTGCTTCCGTCTTCGTCACTCCCCTCGTTGACGACT
>JAEIGA010005846.1_pt1 | contig 18734 bp, 14 predicted proteins | sample 9270691 | NCBI WGS metagenome assembly JAEIGA01 (sample SAMN17057246, study PRJNA624740) | gut metagenome | biome: biome; isolation source: fecal sample | host: Bos grunniens | place: China: Xizang | collected 2019 | reverse complement strand
ATCCACATATCAGGCGGTTTCTGGAGCAGGGGCCGCTGCTATAGAAGAATTGCATACGCAGACAAAGGCTATTTTAGATGACGAAGAACCGAAGGCAGAAATCCTTCCTGTTAAGGGAGCGGATAAACATTACCAAATCGCATTCAATGCCATCCCGCAAATCGATGTGTTTACGGAGAATGGATTCACGTATGAAGAAATGAAGATGATTAACGAAACAAAGAAAATCATGCATATGCCTGATCTGAAAGTATCCGCCACCTGTGTGAGACTTCCGATTGCTATCGGGCACTCTGAATCTGTGTATATTGAAATTGATCAAGAGGGTGTAACGGCTGAACAGATTCAAACACTGTTGAGTAACGCGCCCGGTATTGTTCTTCAGGATAATCCATCACAGCAAGAATATCCTATGCCGGCGGATTGCGTCGGCAAGAACGATGTATTTGTCGGCCGTGTGCGGAAAGATTTGGATGAAGACAAGGGATTCCATATGTGGGTTGTTTCCGATAATCTATTAAAAGGAGCAGCATGGAATTCTGTCCAGATTGCTGAGAGTCTTGTTCGTTTAGAAATAGTAAAATAAATCTAATAACAAAATAAAGTACCAAGTTTTTGAAAAAAAGTCGGTCGTACGAATAGCCAATAGACTTCTGAAAAATCACCATACACGCAGGCTTTTAGTATAAGTGTAGGTGTTTCAAAGGTTAATCCAACTATGTATCCGGCCTTTTTGATCAATCACGTCAGAAAGGCCGATTTCGAGGTGTAGAGATGAAAATTATCGTTCAAAAATTTGGCGGCACATCCGTTCGTGATGAACAAAGCAGGGAATTGGCACTAAATCATATTAAGAGCGGATTGAATGAAGGGTATAAGGTTGTCGTTGTTGTTTCTGCCATGGGCAGAATGGGAGATCCTTATGCGACAGATACATTGCTATCGCTTGTTAATGGTCCGTCTACCCTTTTGAATGAACGGGAACAGGACTTGCTTTTATCCTGTGGTGAAGTGATCTCTTCTGTTGTTTTCACCAATATGCTTCTTCAAAATGGCATCAAGGCAACTGCTTTGACCGGGGGACAGGCTGGGTTCCGCACAAGCAGGGATTATACGAATGCCAAAATTCTTGAAATGGAGACAGACCGGCTCTTAAATGAATTTGAGAGCGCGGATGTCATTGTCGTGACCGGTTTCCAAGGGGTTGCTGATAATGGCGATGTCACCACAATTGGCCGTGGAGGCAGCGATACATCAGCAGCGGCCTTGGGAGCGGCTTTAGGCGCAGAATATGTTGACATCTTTACAGATGTGGAAGGAATCATGACAGCCGATCCCCGCATTGCCGAAAAAGCCCGCCCGCTGTCTGTCGTCACATATACGGAAGTATGCAATATGGCTTATCAAGGAGCGAAAGTCATTCATCCACGGGCAGTAGAGATTGCGATGCAGGCAAAAGTGCCAATGAGAATCCGTTCCACATATACTGATGGGGAAGGCACATTGGTCACCAGCCACCCGAAACATCGCCGTGGGAGTGATATCCAGGAGCGGCTTGTTACAGGGATTGCTCATGTGGGCCAAATAACGCAAATCAAGGTCCATGCAAAGGATGGGCAATATGATTTGCAGACAGAAGTTTTCACGGCTATGGCCAATGCAAGAATAAGCGTCGACTTTATTAACATCTATCCGAATGGAGTTATCTATACAGTTTCTGATTCAGATGCTGATATGGCCATTTCTGTCTTGAAGGATCTTGGTCATGATCCAGTTGTTGAGCCAAATTGTGCTAAAGTGTCGGTTGTCGGCGCAGGAATAACAGGTGTTCCGGGTGTAACGGCTAAGATCGTGACTCCATTATCGGAAAGAGGAATTCAAATACTGCAATCGGCAGACAGCCACACAACCATTTGGGTGCTTGTGAAGGAAAAGGACCTCGTTGAAGCCGTAAATGCTCTTCATCATGCATTTAATCTTCATCTAGAGGATGAAAGCGCCATTGATTGGGCGGTCGATTACTGAGACAAATTTTAATAAAGGGAGTGGAAGTATGGGTCTATTTGGCCGCGTATCCACAGCAATGGTTACCCCTTTTGACAATAAAGGGAACATCGACTTTGCTAAAACAGCTAAATTAGTAGATTATTTAATTGAAACAGGCAGCGATTCACTCGTTGTATCTGGAACAACTGGGGAATCCCCTACATTGACGACAGAAGAGAAAGTGGCTTTGTTCGAATATGTCGTCAAAATCGTCAATAAACGTGTACCCGTCATTGCTGGTACAGGGAGCAACAATACGTATGCTTCAATCAGTTTGACGAAGAGGGCGGAACAAGCGGGAGTAGACGGCATTATGCTTGTTGCCCCTTACTATAATAAGCCGAGTCAGGAAGGGCTGTATCAGCATTTTAAGGCAGTTGCTGATTCAACAAGCCTGCCGGTAATGATCTATAATGTTCCTGGAAGAACGGTTACGAATATCTCTCCTGAGACCGTGATTCGTCTTTCAGAGGTGCCGAATATCAAGGCTATTAAAGAAGCTAGCGGGGACTTCAATGCAATGACGAAAATCATAGCTAATACACCTGCTGATTTTGAATTATACAGCGGTGATGACGGATTAGCCCTGCCTGTGCTTGCGATTGGGGGAGCTGGCGTTGTATCTGTAGCCTCACACATCATCGGCCGTGATATCCAGACAATGGTTCAGAAATTCTTCTCTGGTGAGAAGGAGGAGGCGGCAAAGATCCATCAGCGCGTTCTGCCACTCATGGAAGGATTATTTATGGCTCCAAGCCCAGCTCCTGTAAAGACTGCCTTGCAAATGAAAGGAATTGACGTGGGGTCTGTTCGCTTGCCTCTTGTGCCCATGAATGAAGTTGAAAGAAACACGCTTATACAGTTGTTGAACACACTATAAGCTTGTCTTAATCCTTTAGTTACTTATGGACAAAAGCCAATCCAGCGAGGTTGGCTTTTGCTACTATTTTCTATAAAACATACAAACATACATATCTGCAAAAGAAGACAAAGAGTGTTGACAATTGATTGATTTATCGAAAAAGTCCGTCTGGGTAGCGTACATGAGCGGATATCGGTTATAATGGTTTCAATTGGAAATGGACGAGCAGTTAATTACAGGAGGAACTAAATTGGTTAAACAACAAACACAAAATATTAAAGTAATCGCATTAGGCGGTGCTGGGGAGATCGGAAAGAACATGTATGTCATCGAGGTAGATGAGGACATTTTTGTTCTTGATGCCGGATTAATGTTTCCGGAAACCGAGATGCTCGGAATCGATGTGGTCATCCCTGACATCACCTATTTGATTGAGAACAAGGAACGGGTCCAAGGGATTTTTCTATCCCATGGTCATGAAGACCATATTGGCGCATTGCCCTATATTATTGAGGAGCTGGATGCCCCGGTGTATGGGACGCGTCTGACAATTGAATTGGCCAAAGCTAAAATCGAAGAAATAAAAGGAAGAGCGGACGTTGAATTTGAAGTGGTGGATTCCAATACATCCCTTCGTTTTGCGACATCAAGAATCACTTTCTTTAAAACCAATCACAGCATTCCTGACTCTGTTGGTATTTGCATAGACACGAAAGAAGGAGCCATCGTTTATACAGGCGATTTTAAATTTGACCAGGCTGCTCAAGGTCCTTATAAGGCCGATATAGGCAAGATGGCCGCGATTGGCGAGTCAGGTGTCCTTTGCCTGCTGTCTGATAGCTCTGGCGCTGAGAAGGTCGGTACTACGCCTTCTGAGTCCTTGGTGGCTGCACAAATGTCTGATGAATTCTACAAGGCAAAAGGCCGTGTTATCGTGGCTTGTTATGCATCCAATATTAATGGTTTGCAGCAAGTGTTCAATGCAGCGCGCGATAATCGCAAGAAAGTGGCGGTTGTCGGCAAGTCCATGCAAAAGGTACTTGATATTGCCCTTACCTTTAATTACTTGGATGTAGCTGAAGAAACCCTTATAACTGTTGATCAGATTGAGAACTACAATGATAAAGAAGTGGTTATCCTGGCTGCAGGCCAGCAGGGAGAACCGTTTGAAGTATTGCAAAAAATGGCCAAGCATGCCCATAAGCAAATCAACATTAAACAAGGCGACACAGTACTGCTGGCGGCTAATCCTCTTTACGGAGGCGAGCTGCTTATGTCACGTACAATCGATCTTCTTTTCAGGGCTGGTGCAGTGGTGGTTGCAGGCAAAAACCGCATCCACGTTTCAGGTCATGGCAGCCAGGAAGAGCTAAAGATGATGCTCAACTTAATGAAACCGAAGTACTTTATCCCAATCCAAGGGGATTACAAGATGCTGATTGCACATATGCGCATCGCCAAATCCATTGGGTTCAAGCAGGAGCAAATCCTCATTCCTGAGAACGGGGAAGTCATCTCTATTTCTAAGGAACGTATCGAGAGCGCTGGCAAGATAACAACCGGGAATGTGCTAATAGATGGGATTGGAGTCGGCGATGTCGGAAATATCGTCCTCCGAGATCGACGGTTATTATCACAGGATGGAATCCTGATTGTTGTTGTTACGCTTAGCCGCTCCGATAAAAGCATTGTCGCAGGTCCAGAGATCATCTCACGAGGATTTGTATATGTTCGAGAGTCTGAATCCTTGATGGAAAAATCTAATTCCATCGTACGGGAAATCGTGCTTAAGAATACATCTAAAGACCATTTTGACTGGGCTGGAATGAAGCAAGAGATTCGTGATAATCTCCATTCATTCTTATTCGAAAAAACAAAACGCCGTCCAATGATTTTGCCGATTATCATGGAAGTATAAAGAGGGGCTGTTCCAAGCACCCGCAATCAGAACCAGGTGATTTTCCACCTGGTTTTTTTATCGTTCAATAAGAGCTTTGCTGATTAAAGGCGCTTTGAGAGAGCATCAATCGTGAAAAAATAAATGCCGAAAAAAATAAAAAAAAAATAAAGAAAGCGGTTTCTTTCTATGAGAGGCGGGTAAACAATATAATGAAAGGAGGGAAAAAGAAAAAGGCAGGATTAACACCCTAGGCGACTCAATCATATAGTGTTTCGTTCCGTATCGAAAATGTTTGAGATAACTGAATAGACGAACGTAAGGCTATATATTTGAATGACCGCTTGATAAGGATTGTGTGATTTGCTTAATGAATATGCGATATGAAGGATTGGAAACCTTAGATAAGGGATGTTCTAGGAGAAATGTAGCGCAAGCGGGAGAGGATGGAAAGGCTGATTTGGCAGATAGCTAGGTGGTTTGTCATAAAAAGCCTGGATAGAGTCAACCAAGAGCCTTTTATCGGATCTTCATCAAAAAGGTGGTGTTATAGGGTATCTCTTAACGAATAGGCCAATCAAGATTAGCCCGATAAAGTCATCATTCATTTGGCAAGGGGTAACATTACCGCATACAGCCAATCAAGCAGCAAGAGATGGATTGAGTAATTAAAAAGTGAATATAGATGCAGTGTGTGTTACAAAAGGAAGAGGTGTAAAGAAACCTTTTTCAAAGCGCGGAGCAAACACACTTCAGCTGAATGCATAGCAGGAAAGTACTGAACTTGAGCAAGTAACGAACGATTTTAAATACCAAATCAGCTGATGCATGGTTGAGTCACCTAAGGTGTTAAGTTTAAGGAAAGGACCCTGAAAAAGGGTTCTTTTTTTAGTGGATGGCATAGTGCTGTTTGAGGGTCTTTGAGAACGTATGAATCCATACAAGTTGCCCATACTAATGGCAAGCGTCTGCTTGGATTTAGGAAGGGAGCTTTTTGAAATGGATAAAGCCGAAGAGGTACCGCGTGTTGAAAAGCCTTCAGATGATAAGGCTATTGCTTCTAGTGCGTTAATTGACAAGATTCAATCCTTGGGTCAAACAAATGTGCCGCAATTGCCGAAGGATTCCAATATACATTGCTTGAATATCATTGGACAGATTGAGGGGCATATGCAATTACCGCCCCAAAACAAAACGACAAAATATGAGCATGTTATTCCGCAGCTGGTCGCGATTGAGCAGAATCCTGCGATTGAGGGATTGCTGGTCATCCTTAATACGGTAGGCGGGGACGTGGAAGCGGGACTTGCCATCTCTGAGATGATTTCTTCTCTCTCCAAACCGACTGTATCGATCGTCCTTGGAGGCGGCCATAGTATTGGTGTACCGATTGCGACAAGCTGCGATTATTCCTTTATAGCGGAATCAGCCACAATGACTATTCACCCAATACGCTTGACCGGTCTTGTAATTGGTGTTCCTCAATCATTTGAGTACTTAGATAAGATGCAGGACCGTGTGGTGAATTTTGTCGTAAAACACTCGAGCATAGATGAAGAGACCTTTAAGGATCTCATGTTTGCACGGGGAAACCTGGCTCGTGACATTGGGACCAATGTAATAGGGGAGGATGCTGTTCGAACAGGCTTGATAAATGAAGTTGGGGGAATTGGCAGTGCCATTGCCAAATTGAATGAGTTAATCAAAGCGGGGAAAGAACAGGAGGACACACCAATTCAATGACCTACTATACCATTATTCCTGAAGAATGGATGGCATTCGATCAGGCGAATAAGGAGTATCATTATGTGTACAACAAAGGCGGCGTTCCATTTGTCGGAGAGAGATTACCTGACGGTTCGATAAGGGTGCAGCGGATTATAAGTACGGAGCCAAATGATTATTTATCCACTTCCCTGTCTCCAGGCAATATAATTTATAATCTGGAATAAAGGGTTTTGGTATGGCAAATATGCTATAATAAAGGGAACAGGGATAGGCAGCCATGGCCAGGCTGCTTTCTTTGTTTTCATTTGGCGGCTTTTTTCTGATTACTCTGGCTGCTCTTTATACATATACAGAAGGACTAACAGAAACTAATTTTACAAAGAAATACGGGTGGTTGAATGGCTAAAAATAAACGAAAACCTCGGTCGAAGAAGAAAGATCAGATCAAGTCTACGTTAAAATACGAAATCTCAGGACTCGCCTTATTCGGTTTTGCGGCGATAGCTATGGCCAAGCTGGGAGCTGTCGGAATGTCTTTTGTGATATTAACGCGCTTCTTCATGGGAGAATGGTACATATTATTATTATTGGGTCTTATGGCGTTCAGCATCTATTTGATGTATAAACGAGAGATTCCATTCTTTTTTAAAAGACAGCTTGTCGGCACTTATTTAATTGTTTTGGCTATTCTTTTATATCATCATACCATTTTGTTTGAGCATATTGCCTCCTACGCCAATGATGCCCTGCGTCCGAGTGTGATACTAAATACGTGGGAACTCTTTTGGATGGAAGTGAATGGGGCGGCCAGCACAACTGATCTGGGCGGAGGAATGATTGGGGCGGTCCTTTATGCAGCCTTCCATTTTCTCTTTGCAGATGCTGGAAGCAAGTTCATTGCCTTCTTGCTTATTGTCGGCGGAATCATCCTCATTACAGGAAGAGGATTAATGGACTCGATTGGCAAGGTTTTTACTTCCTTTGGCCGTTTCGTCAAGAAACAGTGGGTCGCCTTTGTTGAAGATTTTCGTCAATCAAAGACAACGAGGAAAAAGGAAGGGAAACCGGCACCTAAAGCCAAGCCAGTCATGAAAGACGTGGAAATTGAGGTGTCTGATACAGAGTCTGCTGAAGGAATAATGGAAGAGCGGATTATTTCTAATTTCGCGGACAGGGCTTATCAAGATACAATCTCTGAATCGGTACAAGAAAAGCCTGAGCCAGCTCCGGATATCAAAGCAGAAAAGGAAGAGCCCATGACATTTATGGAAGTGGAGAATGTCGATTACCAGCTTCCAAAGCTAACCTTGCTGAAATCTCCGAAGAAGGCAGATCAAAGCGGGGAGTATGAGCTCATTCATACGAATGCTGAAAAACTTGAGAGCACATTTAAGAGCTTTGGAGTGAAGGCGAGGGTGACGCAGGTTCATCTTGGCCCAGCGGTGACAAAGTATGAGGTCCATCCTGATGTTGGGGTGAAGGTATCGAAGATTGTTTCACTGGCAGATGATCTCGCACTTGCTCTTGCCGCAAAAGATATTCGAATCGAGGCGCCAATACCAGGAAAGTCAGCCATAGGGATTGAGGTTCCGAATTCGGATGTGGCTGTCGTCTCCTTGCGTGAGGTCCTTGAGGTGCAGCCATCAGAGAAAAGCGGTTCTAAACTGCTTATTGCACTTGGCAGGGATATATCCGGCGAGGCAGTGTCAGCCGAATTGAACAAAATGCCCCATTTGCTTGTCGCAGGGGCGACAGGAAGCGGAAAGAGCGTGTGCATCAATGGCATTATCACGAGCGTATTAATGCGGGCGAAGCCGCATGAAGTCAAGATGATGATGATTGATCCGAAAATGGTTGAACTGAATGTCTATAATGGCATTCCGCATTTATTGGCTCCGGTGGTAACCGATCCTCACAAAGCAGCGCAAGCCTTGAAGAAGGTCGTCAGTGAGATGGAGCGCCGTTATGAATTATTCTCACACTCAGGAACGCGGAATATCGAAGGGTATAATGATTTGATTACCCGCCAAAATCTGGAGGAGGGCGAGAAAAATCCGCTTCTCCCTTATATAATCGTCATTGTCGATGAATTGGCGGACTTAATGATGGTTGCCTCGAATGAGGTGGAGGACGCGATTACGCGTCTTGCCCAAATGGCCAGGGCTGCCGGTATTCATTTAATCATCGCGACTCAGCGTCCATCTGTGGACGTCATTACCGGTGTAATTAAGGCGAATATCCCGTCAAGGATTGCCTTCAGCGTATCCTCGCAAATCGATTCAAGAACCATCCTTGATATGGGCGGAGCAGAAAAGCTGCTTGGCCGCGGGGACATGCTATTCTTGCCTGTAGGCGCATCAAAGCCAATTCGTGTACAAGGCGCATTCCTGTCCGATCAAGAGGTGGAGGATGTTGTTGATTTCGTTATCTCCCAGCAGAAAGCGCAATATCAGGAGAATATGATTCCTGAAGACATCCCAGAGCCAAGCAAGGAGGCCACGACAGATGAGCTGTATGATGAGGCTGTGCGTTTGATCGCCGATATGCAAACAGCGTCTGTGTCCTTGCTGCAGCGCCGCTTTAGAATCGGCTATACGCGTGCGGCTAGACTGATTGATGAAATGGAAGTGCGTGGAGTCGTAGGCCCATATGAGGGCAGCAAGCCGCGTGCCGTATTAGTACCGAAAGATTTCGATCAAGCAAGTAATTCATAAAAGAATCAAGGACTTCAGGATATTATTCTGAAGTCCTTCAATGAAGACAAGAGGGCTGAGAAGATTGATAATCTCAGTCTTTTTTGTTTGAAAGAGGACATTGTCATTTATATGGTGACCTTCAAAAGATAGAGGTAATATTGAGATAATCTCTAATTGGAGAAGAAAACGGAGGGGTTAATAAGCATTCGCAAGGTGGATGATGGCCCTTCTGTCCTTTTTGGTGAAGTCCAATGATAGATGAGTACCAAATATTAATATATTATTATAAAAATTTTCGCAACTAATATTAATTATTTTTGAGTAAAAATACTGATTTTTGACACGCTTTTTATGTTAAAAAAATTTAAGAGTATAACATAATTTTATATACAAACATATTTATTTCTTTTGTTATCCATGTTAAATTATGAAAGTTAGTAGACTGTCTAATAATATGATATAGGTTAGATATGGTTGCTTTTGCTGATTATGTGAAATTTACGACAAATTATATTATTGTGATGTCTGGTGATGTTCCATTACATAATGAACTAAAAGGTATTAAAGGTATATGATTGCATTAGTAAATACATAAAGCCGTACGAAATCTTGACCTTCATTGCCGGTGGTATGGGTAAAAAATATCAGGCAATGATTCAGCGTTCATCTTGTAAGCATTCTGTATAAGTACATGCAGATACAGATATTGCGCGCTATGCAGGAAAATGGGAGTAGGCATGTCATATTTCCTGTTCATAAAATGCTAAGAAATAGCTCATATTAAAAAGGCTACTGACTAGATTAATTTGGAGGTTAATACATTGAAGAAAAGAAAATTTGGGCTTGCCCTATCTCTTGTATTAGCGGCAAGTACCATTATGGGTGCGTGCGGCAACGGGGATGATAACAGTAAAGGTGATTCAGGTAAGAATAACTTTACCGTAGCGATGGTTCCGGATACTGGCGGAATTGATGATAAATCATTCAACCAATCTGCCTGGGAAGGTTTGCAGGCTTTCGGTAAAGAAAATGGATTGGAAAAAGGCAAGGATGGTTACAACTACCTGCAATCTGAATCTGATGCAGATTATACGACAAATTTAAACCAGCTAGTCCGTCAAAAATTTGATCTTGTTTATGGTGTCGGCTTCACAATGGAAGAAGCGATTAAAGAAGTAGCAAGCCAAAACCCTGACACAAAATTTGCTATCGTTGATGCCGTTGTTGAGGCAGATAATGTAGCGAGTATCATGTTCAAGGAAAATGAAGGATCTTTCCTGGTTGGTGTAATTGCTGGAATGCAGTCTAAATCCAATAAAGTTGGATTTATAGGCGGTATGGAAAACGAACTAATTAAAAAATTCGAAACTGGTTTCATCGCAGGTGTCAAATCGGTAAACCCAGATGCTGACGTACAAGTTAAATACACTGGAAGCTTCAGTGATGCTTCTCTTGGTAAAGCGACGGCAGAGGCTATGTACAAATCAGGCATCGATGTAATTTACCATGCAGCAGGCAATAGCGGTAATGGAATATTCACTGAGGCGAAGAATATCAAGAAGAATAATCCTGATAAAGACGTTTGGGTAATTGGTGTTGATAAAGACCAATCCAGTGAAGGTGAAATCTCCGGAACTGATATGAACGTCACATTAACCTCTATGGTTAAACGTGTGGATCTTGCTGTTCAACAAGTTTCTACTGATGCGAAAGATGGAAAATTCCCGGGCGGAAAAACGGTTGAATTTGGTCTTAAAGAAGATGGTGTTGATATTTCACCGACAACTGACAACTTAACGGATGAAATGATTCAGGCTGTTAATGATTACAAAGATAAGATTAAAAATGGAGAAATTAAAGTTCCGTCTACTCAAGAAGAACTGGATGCATTCTTGTAATCAAAGGAAAGGTTCATCCTAAATGAAGTGCCAAATGGCAGACAAACCTCGGTTTGTCTGCTTTTTATGTTGAGTGCGGTTGAGAGGCTAAGGGAATAAGCCTATTAATGGCTACGTGTAAAATTGAATAGATGGTCCGATGACGGGCTAACAATTTGTGTACAGGAATTTAGTCGTAATTGAATAGCTATTTGTTACTTTTCATTATTTTAATATAGAAATAGACATCAATTACATATGGGAAATGGCTATTCTGATTTAGCATATGCGAATCGTATATAATCATCATTTTACAGCTTGATTTCCGGAAATTTAAGGTAAAATATTGAACGGATGCATCGAATAGAGTGACTTATATTCATGAAAGCATTTGCAATAGGTTATGCTATATAGAAAAGATAGAAAATTTTAAAAATATAATCTTTTGAATAAGACAAAAGTCCTTTTGTCGAAAAAACGTTGATATAATGCGGTTTACAACGCTTACATTCTTGATATTCGCTAATTCGACAAGTGTGTCATTATTTATATTTTAGGAAAACCTATTTATTTCTTATAAAATCCATGATAAATTATGATTGGTTAGTAGATTTGTACCTTTTGAATGAACAAGAAATATTTAACTGGGGGAAGAAGCATGTCTATCAGGCAGGACAACCGGCAGCTTTATCTGCAGGTAATCGACAAGATTAGACAAGATATAGCATCGGGTGTCTATAGGGAACATGAAAAGCTGCCTTCAGAATTTGCATGGGCCAAAAAACTTGGCGTCAGCAGAGCCACATTGAGGGAAGCGCTTCGTGTTCTTGAGGAAGATAAGGTGATTATTCGCAGACATGGAGTAGGAACGTTTGTGAATGCTACGCCATTATTTACTTCTGGAATAGAACAGCTTAATAGTGTGACTGACATGATTCGTGAAGCGAACATGACTCCAGGGACCATATTTCTTTCCTCATCCATTGAGGGTGCAACGGAAGAAGATATGAAAAGGTTCAGCTGTGGGAAAGACGAGAAGTTTCTCATAATAGAGCGGGTCAGGACAGCTAACGGAGATCCGGTTGTTTATTGTCAGGATAAGATACCGGTTAATGTGGTGTCTGACAAAGCCGTATTTCAAAAGGAGTCGATGCTGGCCTTGTTGGAAGAAAAGGCCGGTATACAAATTACATATGCGGTGGCTGATATTGAACCTATCGGCTACGACGATAAGATATCGCCTCTATTAGATTGCAGTCCGGAAACGGCGCTCCTATTATTGAAACAGACTCATTTCGACAGTCAGGACAAGCCATATCTCCACTCTGCCAACTTTTTTAGGTCTGATAAGTTTCAATTTCATATTCTGCGTAGAAGATTATGAAGAAGCTTATACTAAAAAACTACTGCCAAAATTACTAGTAGGGGGTTAAGAACTTGAAAAAACGCAAATTTGGATTGGCGTTGTCTCTCGTATTAGCTGCAGGAACAATCCTTGGTGCATGTGGCAACAGTGAAGAGAGCAGCAATGAAGGTGATTCAGAAAAAGATAATTTCACCGTCGCAATGGTCACGGATACGGGTGGCGTTGATGACAAATCATTTAACCAATCAGCGTGGGAAGGTTTGCAAGCTTTTGGTGAAGAAAATGGATTGGAAAAAGGTAAGGATGGATACAACTACCTTCAATCTGAATCTGATGCAGATTATACAACTAACCTGAACCAATTAGTTCGCCAAGATTTCGATGTAATTTATGGTATTGGCTTCTTGCTGGAAAGTGCGGTTAAAGAAGCAGCTGAGCAAAACCCGGATAGCAACTTTGCAATCGTTGACTCAGTAGTTGATGCAGATAATGTAGCAAGCATCACATTCAAAGAGCATGAAGGTTCTTTCCTAGTTGGTGTAATTGCTGGATTGCAATCTAAATCCAATAAAATTGGTTTTGTTGGCGGAGTGGAAAGTGAACTTATTAAAAAATTCGAAATTGGTTTCAGAGCAGGTGTTGAGTCTGTAAACCCAGATGCTGATGTACAAGTAAAATACACTGGAAGTTTCAGTGATGCTTCTCTTGGTAAAGCTACAGCAGAAGCTATGTACAAATCTGGCACTGATATAATTTATCACGCAGCCGGTGCAACTGGTAACGGTGTGTTTACAGAAGCGAAAAACATTAAGAAAAATGACCCTGACAAAGAAGTATGGGTAATCGGTGTAGATAAAGACCAATCTGCTGAAGGTGCTATTGATGGAACTGATTTGAACGTTACATTGACTTCTATGGTTAAACGTGTTGACCTAGCGGTTAAACAAGTAGCTACTGAGGCTAAAGAAGGTAACTTCCCTGGCGGTGAAATCGTAGAATTTGGCCTTGATGCTGATGGTGTTGATATCGCTCCGACAACAGATAACTTATCTGAAGATATGATTAAGTCTGTTGACGAATATAAAGAAAAAATTAAGAATGGCGAAATCAAAGTTCCCGCAACTGATAAAGAACTTGAAGAATTCTTAAAATAAGATGAAAAATGATGAGGGGATAAGGGAATATTCATCCTTATCCCTCTTCATTACCATTGCCTATGACTGTCTGACATCAGACCTCTAAGGAAAATGGCAAAGGAAAGGTAGCGCAACAGTGGGATGGGTTGCTTTTCTTTTGCCATCTTACTTAGAACCCTCATGGAATATAAAAGGAGTGAATATCCGTGGACTACGTTATTGAGATGTTAAACATCCGTAAAGAGTTCCCAGGCATTGTTGCCAATGATGATATTACCCTGCAATTAAAGCGGGGAGAAATTCATGCATTGCTAGGAGAAAATGGAGCCGGAAAATCAACATTGATGAATGTCTTGTTCGGCTTATACCAGCCTGAACAAGGGCAAATCAAAGTAAAGGGTGAAGAGGTAAAAATCACAAGTCCGAATATTGCTAATGATTTAGGAATCGGAATGGTGCATCAGCACTTCATGCTTGTAGATACCTTCACTGTTACTGAAAACATCATTCTTGGAAAAGAGCCGACTAAAGGCGGAAAGATTGACTTGAAAGAGGCAGCAAGAGAAGTGCGCGATCTTTCTGAGCGTTATGGGCTGAAGATTGACCCGGATGCTAAAATCTCTGATATATCCGTCGGAATGCAGCAAAGGGTTGAAATATTAAAAACCCTCTACCGCGGAGCGGAAATCTTAATCTTTGATGAGCCTACAGCCGTATTAACTCCTCAAGAAATCAAAGAATTAATTCAAATCATGAGGAATTTGATTTCTGAGGGTAAATCCATTATTCTCATCACTCACAAGCTAAAAGAAATCATGGAAGTATGTGACCGCTGCACAGTCATTCGTAAAGGGAAAGGAATTGGCACCGTCAATGTCAGTGAATCAAACCCGAATGAACTAGCAAGTCTTATGGTGGGCAGAGAGGTCGTATTTACTACTGTGAAAACAGACGCAAAACCTGCTGGCGACGTACTTGAAATCAGCAACCTTGTTGTCAAGGATTCAAGAGGAGTCGATGCGGTTCGCGGATTGAACTTGTCCGTTAGGGCAGGTGAAATCGTTGGGATTGCCGGAGTAGATGGAAACGGTCAAACAGAATTGATTGAAGCCATTACCGGACTTCGAAAAAGTGAATCAGGCAGCATCAAGTTGAATGGAAATGAATTGTTGAATAAGAAGCCGAGAAAAATCACGGAAAGCGGCATCGGTCACATCCCGCAGGATCGCCATAAACATGGACTTGTGCTGGATTATTCCATCGGCGAGAATATGGTGCTTCAGACGTATTACAAAGAGCCTTTTTCCAAAAACGGCATCTTGAATTTTAAGAATATCTTTGATAAAGCGAGAAAGCTTATAGAAGAGTTTGATGTGCGTACGCCAAGTGAGCATACACCAGCCCGCGCCTTATCAGGAGGGAACCAGCAAAAAGCAATCATTGCTAGGGAAATCGACCGAGATCCTGATTTGTTAATCGCGGCGCAGCCAACACGAGGACTTGATGTCGGGGCAATCGAGTTTATCCATAAGCGCTTGATTGAACAGCGGGATCAGGGGCGTGGAGTCCTATTAATTTCATTCGAGTTAGATGAAATATTAAACGTCAGTGACCGCATCGCAGTCATTTATGAAGGGGCAATCGTGGCGATTGTAGACCCTAAGAAGACAACGGAACAAGAATTAGGTCTTCTAATGGCAGGAAGTAAAGTGAAGGAAGCGGGGCAGGAAACAAATGTATAAAAGGCTATCAAATATACTAATCCCTGTAATCGCGGTAATTTTGGGCCTGATTGCAGGCGCTATTGTCATGTTAGTCAGCGGTTATAGCCCAGTTGATGGATATATCGCGTTATGGGAAGGCATATTCAGTGACACTTATTTTATGGGAGAAACCATTCGCCAAGTAACACCATATATTCTAGCCGGTTTAGCGGTAGCATTTGCTTTTAGAACAGGCTTATTTAATATCGGTGTTGAAGGGCAATTCTTGATGGGATGGCTTGCCTCAGTATGGATTGGAACATTATTCACCGAGCTTCCAAGAATAATCCATCTTCCGCTAGCTGTATTGGCTGCGGCTGTTGCAGGGGCTCTTTGGGCCTTCATCCCGGGATTATTAAAAGCGAAATACCGCGTCCATGAGGTTATCACGACCATCATGATGAACTATATTTCTTTGCATGTGGTCAACTACATTATTTCAAACGTATTGACTGACCGCTCTGATAAGACTGAAACAATCGCTGCCTCTGCGACATTGCGCTCAGAGTTTTTCGCAGCACTTACTGATAACTCACGTCTGCACTGGGGATTTGCAATCGCAATTGCTGGTGCGATTATTATGTGGTTCCTATTAGAGAAGACAACTAAAGGGTATGAACTGAAGGCGGTTGGATTTAACCAGCATGCATCTGAATACGCAGGTATCAGTGTCAATAAAAACATCGTTTATGCCATGCTGATTTCCGGTGCTTTTGCCGGTCTTGCCGGTGCGATGGAAGGTCTTGGGACATTCGGTTATATTGGCGTTAAAGGGGCTCATACAGGCGTTGGCTTTGATGGTATCGCCGTTGCTCTTTTAGGAGCTAATACCGCCATTGGTGTTGTACTGGCTGCCTTGTTATTTGGGGGATTAAAGTACGGCTCCTTGAACATGCCGCTTGAGACAGGCATTCCAACAGAGATCATCGATGTTGTTATCGCATTAATTATTTTCTTCGTAGCTTCAAGCTATATTATTCGTGTCGTAATCAGCAAGTTTAGCAAGAAAAAGGGGGTGGAATAAGTGAGTTTTGTAGATATTTTAGCGATACTTGTTCCGTCTACACTTGTCTATGCGGCTCCGCTTATTCTTACCGCTCTTGGCGGCGTGTTTTCTGAACGATCCGGCGTAGTAAACATCGGTTTGGAAGGGATCATGATTGTCGGTGCATTTACAAGTGTTGTATTCAACTTAACATTCTCTGACGCATTAGGGGCGTGGACACCGTGGGTTTCCCTCGTTGTAGCGATGGTTGTAGCAGGTCTATTCTCCTTGCTTCATGCTCTTGCATCCATCACATTCCGTGCTGACCAAACTGTCAGTGGTGTCGCAATCAACATGCTGGCATTGGGAGCTTCTTTATTCCTAGTGAAATTAATTTACGGTGCTGGACAGACAGATAAGATTGCACAGCCGTTCTATAAAGAAGATATTCCCATTCTAAGTGATATACCGATTCTTGGTGATATTCTTTTCTCGGATGTATACTATACCTCCATTCTTGCGATTTTAGTCTCTATTCTAGTTTGGTACGTTATCTATAAAACGCCTTTTGGACTTCGTCTTCGCTCTGTCGGGGAACATCCGATGGCAGCAGATACAATGGGTATCAATGTTAATCGCATGAGATATATCGGGGTTTTCCTAAGCGGCCTCTTAGGCGGTTTAGGGGGAGCGATTTATGCGACGACAATTGCTCTTGACTTCAACCATGCGACAATCGCAGGCCAAGGGTTCATGGCGCTTGCAGCAATGATCTTTGGTAAATGGCATCCAATTGGTGCCATGGGTGCGGCATTATTCTTTGGTTTTGCACAATGTTTAAGTATCGTAAGCTCCATGCTTCCGTTCTTCAGCGAAATTCCAAACGTATACTTGCTCATCCTTCCGTATGTATTGACGATTCTTGCCCTTACAGGATTTATCGGCCGCGCGGATGCACCGAAAGCATCTGGTCAGCCATATATTAAAGGCAAAAGATAAATAGTATTTCTTAAAAAAGCAGGCAAAGGAAATGACAGCCATTATCCTTTGCCTGCTTTTTTTGATGATTCCTAAAATCTTGATTGTATAGCAGCTTACTTTAACATAGAAATTAGTAACCGGGGCAAACGACTCCCTTGCTTTATTTTTGCAAAACCATGTATATTCAATCTAAAGGTTTAAAAACATTCCGAGAGACGAACAATAGAAATGATTTCAGGGAAGATAAATTCCATTAGGGAGGTCAAGTATATGGCCGTAGTAACAGAAAGGGTTCTCAAACAGCAAGGAGTAACCGTTCATATTGTGCCGACGAGCAAATACAAGACAAATACATTGGTTTGGAAAATGAAAGCGCCTTTAAAAGAAGAAACCGTAACGCTTAGAGCTCTTTTGCCCAATGTGCTGCAAAGCAATACGGAGAAGTATCCCACTTCTACTGCGTTCCGCAGCCAGCTTGATGAATTATACGGGGCGAGCCTTTTTGCGGATGTAGGCAAAAAAGGGGAGTACCACATCATGAGCTTTCAAATAGACATGGTTAACGAGAAATATCTCTCTAATAACGAGCCGTTGCTTGAGAAAGCATTTGAGCTGTTATCGGATGTATTAACAAAGCCAAATTCCTCACATGGACAATTTGACCCAAGTACAGTTACGAAGGAGAAAAGGGCGCTTAAACAAAGACTTGAATCCATCTATGATGATAAGATGCGGTATTCATCCCTCCGCTTGACTCAGGAAATGTGTGTGGAGGAGAATTACCGGTTAGATGCAAGCGGTATTGCTGATAAGGTCGAGGAGATTACGCCTGAATCCTTATATGCGTATTATGAGCGTGCCTTCATGGAGGATGAATTAGATTTGTATGTGATCGGGGATATTGATGAAGAGGCAGTTGCTAATATGGCACAACGCTATTTCCGATTCAGCGAAAGAGAACCAAAAACTATTTCATACATACATCACCAAGTACAAGAGGCAAAGGAGCTTCAAGAGATCCAGGACATCAAGCAAGGGAAATTAAATATTGGTTACCGCACAAATATCACCTATCGCGATTCCGACTATTTTGCCTTGCAAATGTTCAATGGCATCTTTGGAGCCTTCTCTCATTCTAAGCTGTTTATGAATGTCCGCGAGAAAGCAAGCCTTGCTTATTATGCTGCATCAAGGCTTGAAAGCCATAAAGGGCTCTTGATGGTCATGTCTGGTATTGACAACAAGAATTATGAGCAGGCTGTGACCATTATTAAGGAACAGATGGAAGCAATGAAACGCGGAGATTTCTCAGAACAGGAAATTGTTCAGACCAAAGCCATCATAAAGAATCAGCTGCTGGAAACGATTGATACATCGCGGGGGCTGACAGAGGTGCT
>JAEIGA010005845.1_pt1 | contig 18735 bp, 40 predicted proteins | sample 9270691 | NCBI WGS metagenome assembly JAEIGA01 (sample SAMN17057246, study PRJNA624740) | gut metagenome | biome: biome; isolation source: fecal sample | host: Bos grunniens | place: China: Xizang | collected 2019 | reverse complement strand
TAATCTAATTTCAACTTTTACACCTCCTTACAAGGTATATTATACCAAAAATTTTTTCCGTTGTCAAGCGAGTTGGAGAATAATTTTTGGTCGAACTAATCCGATTAATTTTTTGGTCGAGCTAAGGGTCAGACCATAAAAAAAATAACAAACTAATCTGAAATTTTCCCGAAATACACGCCCCCTCTCAATTTAAATAAATAAAAGTATGTATATATATGTATATCGTCCTCTCGGTGTCACTTCTTTCACACCGAGAGGAGTTTAGAAATTATGAACAAATTGTTAAATTTTTGTGACGGAATTGTAAACAATTTGTGAATAAAAAATTTTCCTAAAAATATAAATTTTTTTCAAAAAAGTATTGACAAAATAATAATTATATGATATAATATATATGTAAGGTAAAGGAAACCTTATAGAAAAGAGAGGTAAAACAAAATGGCTAACTTAATCAAACTCAATGCGGTAATGGAAAAGTATGGTAATACTTCAAACGAAACAAGACTTATGCTTGACGCAGTTAAATCAAACGATGAAGAATACATCAACGCAATGTATAACTTCTTAATTTGCATTAAGGAGGTAAGATAAGATGATGACATTTGCTTGTGTAATGGCTTCAATCGGCACAATGGTATGTATCATTTTCGCAATGGAAGGATTAGTTAAACTCTATGATATAATTTTTAAGACAGGAAGATAAAAATCTTCCTTCTTTTTTTATCAAATCCAAATGTGAACAAATTGTAAATATGCAAAATAAGTATTGACAAATAGATAAAAATATGATATAATATATACAGAAAGAACAAGAGAGGTAAAACTAAATGAAACACAATATGAACGAACTTTATGATGTTTATTTTCCAAATGGCTCAAGAAAAATTGCTACTTATGATTATGTAATAGCAAACAATATTGAAGTAGCACAATCAAGTCTTAGAAGATATGAAGATAATCCAACTTTTGCGGTAAAGTGTTACTCAAAAGTAGGAACAAGCAAACCTAAAAAAGCTCTTGATGTAAATGGTACAAAACTTATTTATATGTTTGGGGAAAAACTTTGGTTTGATACTGAAGAAGAACGAAACGAATGTAGAGAAGAATATAACAAAGAGAGAAATGAAACAAAAGCAAAGAAGATAGTAAGAGATAAGATAATTGCTTTGCTTGATGATATGAGTATTGAAGAAGCAGAAAACTTTTATAAAGAAATTTGCGAAAAGGTATTGACAAAATAATAAAAATATGATATAATATATACAGAAAGAAAGAAAGAGGTACAAGCCAAATGGAAAGAGTAATCAGAATTTGCGAAATTACAGGAAGAATGACAATCGAAGCAGATAATCTCACACACGATGAAGCGACTGCTTTCATCATAGAACGCAGCAAGGTTGACGAATTCGGTGAATACAGAAGGGTGAAGCTGTAAGGCTTCGCCGTTTCGTGCTCTACTGCTTCCAGAGCACGAAACGAATTTAAAAAATATGAACAATTTGTTAAATTTCTGTAACGAAAATGTAAATACATTATGAACAAAAAAATTTCCTAAAATTATAAAAAAACTATTGACAAATACATAATTATATGATATAATATAGATACAGAAAAGGAAATGAGGTATAAACCAAATGAACAACTTAAATAAAGTCAATGAAATAGCAGAAATGTATGGATTAGCTTCTGATGAAACAAAGCTTATGCTTGATGCTATTGAAGAAGATGATGAAGAATATACAAACGCTTTGTATAACTTCTTAATATTTATCAAATAAATTTTCAAAAAGGTATTGACAAATCAATCCAAATGTGATATAATATAATCACAAGGAAAGAGAGGAATAAACCAAATGGATGTAGTAATCTTTTATGGAATATTAGTTAATGGAATAATCTGCTTAATGTGCGGCTTGGAGTATATCTTTGAGGAACGCGAAAAGAGAAAGCGAAAGAAGAAGTAAGAACCCATCGTACAGAGGTAGTACTTGCGACTTTTAATCGCACAACGAGAGTTCGATTCTCTCTGGGTTCACCACAAACAAGAAGGGTCTATACCTCCACCCTTCGGAGTTGTTCGGGGAAATAAAAAATTTCCCCGAAAAACTTTCAAAAAAGTATTGACAAATGAGGTAAACTGTGATATAATATATATGTAAGGTAAAGGAAACCTTACAGAAAAGAAAAAAGAAAAAGAGGTAAAACAAAATGATTAAAATTGAAGACGCAAAGGCAATGGTAGAAAAGACAGTTAACGATATTGCTGAAGGACTTAATAGAGCGGTTGAGGATTGGCTCGACGGAACAGTAACCGAGATAATAACAAATGCGGCTAAAGAAGGTCGACGCAATGTAACAGTTATCTACCCCGAAGGTATGAACGAGGGACAGAAAGCGTATGCGATTAAGAGGCTCCGTGAGGAAGGTTACGAGGTAGACACCTTCTTTATCGTAACCCTCGAAATCAGATTTTAAGGAATGGGGCGAATGCCCCCTTCTTTTTTTCATTGGGCGGTCGACCTTTCGACCCCACACGCTCCGGGGTCGAAAGGAATTTAGAACAATTATACAAGTTGCACAATTTCCAAAGCGAAACTTTGTGCAAAATTACCCATTGACAAAATCCCAAAAGTATGATATAATATGAATGTAAAGAAAAGGGGACACCCCAAAAAGAGAGGTAATGACTATGAGAAAACACTGTGCTTACAACTTTATTACTGGCGAGATTCTTTCTACCAACCACGCAAATCACCTTAAGAGATGGGTTAAGTCCATCGGCTATGGCGGTTGGATTTTCTCCCACTGCTACGGCAAAGACCTTAAGGCGAGAGGCTACTTTGTAGACTAATCGCCGAGGAGGTAGTTTTTTATGAAAAAGTTTATAAGAAAAAATGACCGCTTATTTGTACTTTATGTAAAACCGGGTTGTTGCCGAGGTATGGCAAGCGTTTCCATCTGGGAACGCGTACACCCATCTTGGCTTATATTTAAGGATAAATATATTGATAGCCGTAACTTTTGGGTTGCTGATTATGATTATGATATTGAGGAGGGCGTAAAGACAATGTTAGAACACGCCATTACTTATGAAGAAGTTACCGATAAATTACAAAATTCTTGGAAAAATTTTCAAAAACCTATTGACAAATAGCCAATATAACCACAAAGAACAAAGGAGTTGTTACCATGTACGAAATCGCAAAACTGCATGAAATGCTTTTCAAGGCGGGCATTAATCATACTTTCATGGCGATGGATAGCACCATTTTCGGAGCAAATGCTTTTCAAATTCGCATTTACAAAGATAGCACTTTCCAAGAGGAACTTGACGATGTAGTATTCCACGAGTTTTCTTGCGGCTACGCTCAAGGTCTATTGGAAACTTACAAACTTGGCGAGTGCGATGGCTTTGAAACCGCTGAACAGGTGTTCAAGGGATGGATGGAAAAATATTTTTCCTAAACCCCTTGACAAGCCACCCCGAATGTGATATAATATAAGTACAGAAAAGGAAATGAGGTAAAATAAAATGAATTACACTTACAGAGTAAACGCAAAACACGAATTCGAAGAGGTTGATTTTCAGACCAATGAAGCGGAAAGAGCAATCGAATTTATGTTCAATCTTGCCAAACAGGGTGCAGTCGTAACAGTAACCAGCGGTATTACGGGTGAAATCCTTGCAACCGTTAACGATGACGAGCCCTATGTGACTGAAGAATGGGCACTGATGTCTCTCGGTTGGCTGATGAAAGCCGCTTGGGAAACCAAAACAGAAATCTAAAATAGGGGTCGCCCCAATTGGGGGCGTCTTTTATTTTCGACCTTCCGACCTCTTCTGCGCGGTCGGAAGGAATTTCGTCAAAATAACTAAATTACACATTTTTTTATTTAAAAACCTTGTGCAAAATTACCCATTGACATTTTCCCGATAGTGTGGTATAATATTATCAGAAAGAAAGAGAGAGGTAAATAAAATGGCAGAACTTCTTACTATGGGAATCGTAATCGCTTTACTCGGAATTATTGTTCTTCTTGGGTGGCTTATTGCAAAAATTACAGATTTTTGTATGGAATGTCACTATAAGAAATTACGCAAGAAGCACCCCAAATTGTATGAAATGTGTGCGGAACGCGATGCCCTTGCAAACAAGCGTCACAAAGAATGGCGCGCAAGATACTTCGACCCTAAAACTGAAATTGATGAAACCTTGAAAATGATGCCTTACTTCACCAAAGAAAAGCGCGAAGAAGAGGAAAAGCGCCTTGAAGAATTGCGGAAAATGATAGAAGATTATCAGCGCGAGGGAGACCCTATTGCAGAACAGATTGACAAACTGCAAGAGCGCATTGAAGAATACGCAAGCAAAAATAATTTGAAACATTTTTGAAAAACCCCTTGACAAACTGTTCCAAATGTGATATAATATAAGTACAGAAAAGGAAGAGAGGTAAAACCAAATGATGCTCAATGAGTTATGTAAAGTAATCGCCACAAGACTTGGACTTGAACACAAAGCAACAATTTTCTTCTGCGAGCTTGCGGAAGAACACCCAAACGCAGATTCCTATCTAATGTATGAGTTGATGTGTTCGCTCATAGAACTTTGCGAAGGCGGGGACGGGGAATAACCCCAACCCCCTAATTGTTATGTTATTGCTCGGAGGAGTTGTTAACCTCCGAGCACCTTTCTATTTTCAGCCTTCCGTCCTCTTGCGCCTGGACGGAAGGAATTTCGTCAAAATATACAAAATACATATTTTTTTAACCGAAAACTTTGTGCATTCTGCCATATTGACTTTTCCCATATTATATGATATAATATAGACACAAGGAAAGAGAGGTAAACAAAAATGACAATTAACTTTGATATGGACGGAACAATCGCAAATCTTTACGGAGTAAAGGGTTGGCTCGAAATGCTTATAAACAATGATGAAACCCCTTATATAATCGCAAAGCCGTTGGTAAGACTTAATGTTCTCGCAAGGTATCTCAATCGACTTCAGAACGAAGGTAACGAAATTGCGATTATCAGTTGGCTATCGAAAAACAGTACACCCGAATATGATATGAGAGTTGCGAATGCAAAACTCGCTTGGCTCGAAAAGCATATGCCGAGCGTAAAGTGGGATAGAATAAGCATAATAGCCTATGGAACACCGAAGGAAATATATTGCGAAAACCCTTACGACATACTCTTTGATGATGAAAAGCCAAACCGTGATAATTGGACAGGTCAGGCTTACGGTGTCGAAAATATCTTGGAAATTCTCAAAAATCTTTAATCGAGAGAGGTGGGCAACCACCCCTCTCTTTTTTTTTGACCTTCCGACCTCTTATGCGGGGTCGGAAGGAATTTAGATAATATAGGCAATTTGCACAAAATTCAAACCGAAACTTTGTGCATTCTGACATATTGACTTTTTCCTAAAATTATGATATAATTAAGGTACCAAGAAAGAAAGAGGTAAACAAAAATGTTTTATTTTAGACTTATTGCAAACACTCCCTATTGTGGAACTGAAAATTTCGACTACTTCAAATTTGAAAAGCGTCCCACAAATGCAGAACTTGACGAAATGGCAGAAGAGTTTGCACGAAGCAATGCAGAAAGTTACGAATATCTTTTAACAGGTTGGAATGACGATGAGTTTGAGGATGAAGACGAAGAAGCAGAAGCCCTCAATAATTATTATGCAGATTGCTACGGCTCTTGGGAAGAAATTACCGAAGAAGAGTTTAAAGAATATTCGTAAAATCCTATTGACAAAAAACCAAAAGTATGATATAATAATATCAGAAAGAGAGGTAATGAAAATGTTAATAACAACCGATAAGCGAGCAAAAAAAATTCCCGAACACTATTTTAAGGATTTGGAAATAGGCGAATGTTTCCTTGATGTAAAAACTGAAACTGTATGTATGAAGGTAGGTTCTAACGAGGTTATCACCTATAATGAAACATATTGTCACTGGAATTGCAATGATGATTATTTTGAGGATAGGGATTTGGTTTATCCTCTTAAAACCGAAATTATAATTGGTGGAATAGAGGTTTAAAAATGGCAATAATAAGCGATTTTTCAACCGAAGCAATTTTACAAGCCTATGAGGAGGATTAAAAAATGTTAAAATGTCCATATTGTGGCTCAACGAGCCAAGTGAAGGCTGAGTGCGAGCCTTTTATCAGTAAAATCGAGAAAATCCCCACCTTAAAAGAGGGGTTTGAATGCGGTTGCCACTTCTCCCTTGAATACCGCAGAGATGAACGAGGCTTTTGGAACTTTTACACCTTATTCGTTGACTATATTGAACAGTGAGCGGAGGGGCAATCGCCCCTTCGTCGTCATTTGAATGGCGACGAAGGGAATTTAGTCAAAATAACCAAATTACAGACTTTTTATCTCGAATTTTTGTATAAAATGCCATATTGACAAATTCCCGATATTATGATATAATTAAGGTACAAAGAAGGAAAGAGGTAAACAAAAATGAAACATATCCACTGCCCCGTAAATGGCTACGATTGCCCCTATTATACCGATAAAGGACACCCTTGCAGATGTACCCTTGAAAATCCCTATGAAGATTGCGATGACTTCGCAACAATGTGGGACGAAGATGATGATTATATTGACGATGATTGGGAAGGGAGTGAAAAGTAATGACGACAGTAAGAGAAACCTTAATGGAAGAACGGAAAAATCTTTATGGTCGTATTGCAGAGATTAACAAAGAAATAATAGATCTTGAAAAGCATATGTTAAAAGAGAATTATAAAGCCGCCCTTACGGCTCTAAAAGATAATTATGAAATTATCGGTTGTGATAGTTTAAAAGTATTCTGTGAAGAAAAGTGCGAAAAAGTTGAGATTTGCCTTGATGCACTTATCGAGGCTTTAGAAGATAAGGTGAAAGAGTGAGGGAAACCTTCGCCCTTTCGCCCTCAGTTCACTAAGGGCGAAAGGAATTTAGTTATTTTACACAAAATACACAATTTTCAAACCAAAACTTTGTGCAACTTGACGAAAAAATATTTTCCTAAAACTATTGACTTTTGGCTTACCTTATGATATAATTATAATACCAAATGAAGAGAGGTATAAAACAATGATAGACAAAAGAAAAAAGTATATTTTAATGGTTGACACGGAAACCGCAAACACTATGTGCGATGATACAGGCAAACTCGATATGTCGAATGTGCTTGTATATGATATAGGAATGGCGGTAATCGATAAAAAAGGCAATATTTACGAAAAGTATTCTTTTATCAATTCCGATATTTTTTACTATGAGAAGGACTTGATGAAATCCGCCTACTATGCCCACAAAATCCCACTTTATGAAAAGGCGATTTTGAACGGAGAGAGCGAAGTTGCCAATTTTTACCAAATCCGTAAAAAAATGTTTGAACTGTTGGATAAATACAATATAACAACAGTAGCCGCCCATAATAGCCGTTTTGATTATAATGCTTGTAATATCACACAAAGATATTTGACAAAATCAAAATACCGCTACTTTTTCCCAAAGGGTATTGAAATATGGGATACAATGAAAATGGCAAATGATACAATTTGCAAACAAACACTATACAAGGAATTTTGCGAGGAAAACGGATATAAAACCGCAAACAATCAAGTAAGAAAAACCGCCGAAATTCTTTACCGATATATTACTCAAAATATAGAATTTGAGGAAGAACACCGAGGTTTGCAAGATGTCGAAATTGAGGCGGTAATCCTTGCCCATTGTATTAAACAACATAAAAAAATGAGAAAAAAACTTTTCGAAAACTATTGACAAAATCGCCTAAATATGATATAATAATAATGCGGAAGGGGAGTAATCCCCAACCGCTAAAAATAAAAATTTTAATTTACAAGGAGAGAAACACCATGGAAAACACAATCAAAAAGCCCACTCTTGAGCAGTCTTACAACGAAATCATTGAAGTACTCAAGGGAGTAAACAGACCCGACCTTATCGAGTTTTGCGAAGGTCGAATTGAGTTGATACACTCAAAGAAGGCAAGCGGTAAGCAGACCGAAAAGCAGGCAGAAAACGAAGTTTTGAAGGAAATCGTTTTCAATGCTCTCACCGATGAGCCGAGAACCGTAACCGAAATTTGCAAAGCGTCCGCCGAAATTCAGGCGAAAGAGTTGACAAATCAGAAGGTCACCTACCTTATCAACGCACTTTGCAACGAGGGTAAGGCTACTAACAAGAGAGAGAAGGGCAGAAGTCTTTTCTCACTCGCTAAGGTGGTGGACTAAATGTCCACCGCCCCCGATAAAATCTCTTTGCTAATGGCAAAACTGAATTGCACTTATGCGGAGGCTGTTGAGGTCGCAAAAGCCGATGACGAAATCGACCACGGAGCAAAACTTTTTGAACTCGATGAGGAACTCAAAGCGGGAGCAAAAAAAGCAAGAAACGCACCCCACGGATACACCTTTACGCAGAGAGAACGCAAAGAAGACACCGACAAAAGAACGCTTATCGCCTTACTTGCGGAGGCGGTTGGCGAATGCGAAATCACCAATCCCGAGAGGGAAATCGCTCTCGTTTACAATAACCGCAAATTTAAAATCACCCTTTCGGCTCCTCGTACTTGAGGAGCCTTTTTTCGACCTTCCGACGTCACTTGTGCCGCCGGAAGGAATTTAGCAAAAATAACCAAATTACATAGTTTTTTAACCGAATTTTTGGTTATTTTGACATATTGACTTTTTCCCAAAAATATGTTATAATTAAATCACAAAGGAAAGGTAGGTATAAACCAAATGGCAAAGAATTTTACTAATGAAGAAAGAGAAGTGCTTAAAAAGTTTCTCGATAATGCAAAAGAAGAAGTCTTAATGTTTCGTGGGGTTTACGACGCTAAACACGGTAATGAAAATTTTATGCATGGAATAAGTACGGTGTTTGAATATCTTGCCACTTATGTAAGCGTCGATTATGCTATGGACTATGAAGAAGAATTTTATAAAAATATGGTAAAAAGTATTAAGGAGATATAAACCAAATGGAAAGAATAAACAAAATTGAATTTACCCCCGAAGAAAAAACAGTAGTTACAAAATTCACAGACTTATTGGGCGAACTTTGTAATAAAATAGAGTGTCACGAGTGTCCTTTTTATAATCTTTGCCCCTCTTGGAAAAACATATTAGATTTTATAGCAGTAAATGGAGGTGTTTATCTTGAAAAATAAGTTAAAAGAATATTATGAAACTGAAATAAATTGGTTTAAGAATTGGCAGACAAAGCACCTTGATTCTTACCGCAACCCGAGAGAGGCTCTTGACAATGCGGTAATGCGACTTTATGGGGCAACAACCTTTTGTCAGGTGGCAGGTCTTGTTGAGGGTGTGCCGTTTGAGGAAATCGAAGCCAACTATAATGAAGCCGTTAAGAAACTTGAAAAACTCTATGAGGAGTGGGCATAATGCCCCCTCCTTTTTTCGCCCTCTTGTCCCCATATGCCGCGGGGACAAGAGGAATTTAGGCTAAATATACAATATACACAATTTTACAACCGATTTTTTGTAACATTTGTCTATTGACGAATTTCCCATAATATGATATAATTACAATAGAAAAACAAATCAGGAGGCTGATGATATGAATAAGACGTATGCGGTATGCTACAAAAATCTTACGGGATATTGTAAAATAATTAAGGTAACAATTGGCAAGTCAAAAACTTTTTGCGATAACTTTGTTAAAGTTTGGAATCGCACATATCCCGATGAACCGGCTGAAGTAGTAATAAAAATTTCAAAAAATGTTTCAATAAGTATTGACAAACGAACAAAAATATGATATAATATAAATGTAAAGAAAAGGAAATGAGGTAAAACCAAATGATGAACGCAATAATAATTTTCGCAATAGCAACAATAGTAAATGTTACACTTTCGACAATCCGCTCAATTTGTACAATTAAATGCGGCAAGTGGCTCTCGGCAATCACGAATGCGGTTTGCTATGGCTTCTACCCCTTAATCGTAATGCTCACCGCAAAGGGTACAGTTGATATTATTGTTAATATGATTATCACCGCACTCGCTAACTTTGTCTGCGTTTGGATAATCAAGTATGTGGAAGAAAAGTCGAGAAAAGACCGCTTGTGGAAGGTGGAAGTTACAATACCGACAAGATATTTGACGGCGGTTGACTTTGACTTGAAAGATGTTCCGCACTCTTATATTAAGTTGAGTGAAAAGCATACTTTGTTTAATTTCTATTGTGCAACGCAGAGCGAAAGCCTTAAGGTTAAGGATATAGTTAATCAGTATGAAGCTAAGTATTTTGTAAGCGAAAGTAAAGTTTTATAAAAGGAGAGAAAAATATGAGAATAATTGATAACAGAACAAAAACCGTTTGTTTTGAAAAACTTGAGTATGGCGATTGCTTTACTGATGAAAACAATGATTTATATATGAGGGTTATTATTCCCGATTCAGAATGTAATGCGGTCAGATTGGGCACAGGAAGGGCTTTTTGTTTCGAAAGTGTCGAAGTTGTTTCACCCGTAAACACAGAGTTAACAATAAGTTAAAAAAGAGAGGGTTTTGCCCTCTTTTTTTTCGCCCTTTTGTCCTCGGTTGCCCGGGGACAAAAGGAATTTATCTTTCACTTTGATCTTGCACTTTTTTCACTTCGAAAATCGATTTTGAAAAGGCTTTTTTGACTTTCCCATTACTTGGTCATTTTGCACAATAACTCTATGTAAAAATCTATTATTTTTAGAAGATTTGCATATTGCAATCGGTGTTCGTATATGGTATAATAATAATGTCAAGAGGCGAGGGAATAAACCCAAAAGGTTGGCGCAAATGGAGCGCCGAGGCGAAAACCGCGCACTACAATAAACCACCAAAAATTTTTGAAAAACTTTTCAAAAACCTCTTGACAAAAACCACAAAGTGTGATATAATATAAATGTAAACAAGAGAAGGAAAACTCAATAAACCAAGAAAGGAACTACAATATGTCTAACACTATTAAGAAAACTCAGAAGGAACTCTTTACTGAAATCCTCGAAGTTGAGGCAATCAAGTCCAATCCCGAGTGGAAGGAATTTATCGAAGGCAGAATCGCCGCAATCGCTAAGAAGTCCGCTTCCGCAAAGGATAACGAGAAGAAGGCTGAAAACGAAGCCTATAAGGACGGCATTATGACCGCCTTTAAGGAAAAGCCTGCTCTCTACATATCGGTTTCCGATATGATGAAAGTTGAACCCGTAAAGTCTTATGACCTTACAAATCAGAAGGTATCTTATCTTATGAATGACCTTGTAAAGGAAGGTCGCCTCGATAAGAAACTCGAAAAGGGTAGAACTTACTTCTTCAATGTAAAGGTAGAGGGCTAAAAAGCCCTCTCCCATAAGGGAGGATAATCCAAATGACACAAATCGAAAAAATAATGTTAAAACTCGGTTGTTCGGAAGCCGAAGCGAAGGATATTATCGAATGCGATAAGGCAATCGATAAGGGCGGAAGGGTTTATTTCGACCTCTCACCCGAAGAAGAAAAAGAGGCTAAAAAGTTTATCAATGTAAAGGATAAGAAAAAGCCGACAGTTTATGATTTCTCAAAGAAAAGAGAACGAAAGCCAAATGAGGAAAAAGGTGAGTTAATCGCAAACCTCTTTGAATACATCACTTCTCTTGGACTTGAAAACCCCAAAATCACCAACAAAGAACGACAAATCGCTTTTAGTGTGGGCGAAAACGATTACGAATTAACTTTAGTACAAAAAAGGAAGAAAAAGGAATGACAAAAGAATTTCTCTATATCGGACATTATATCGCGAAGGGAGGCGAGTATATTCTAAAGATAGGTACAACAAATGACCTAAAAAGACGGACGAGCGAACATAATCGAAATTATAAAAGAACTCCGAATTTCCCAATGGCTGAAGGTACCTCTTATGTAATGGATTGGAGCCTCCCCCTCTCAAAATATAATACACTCCGATTTGAGGAAAGCAACAAACCTTATTTGACCGAGCAGAATATCGGCACCTTCCTTGAAAAAGACCGTTTTGTGTGTGCGGAAAAGCCTGACAAAATTTTTATTAAAATACGAAAAACTTACGAAATTTCCCTTCAGTAGAAGGGAAATTTTTTTCTTGACTTTTGTAAAAATTTTTTGTATAATATAATTGTAAAAAAATCTGTTAAAAGGAGGAAAAAATTCTGTGAATGGTGACATTTTGTCGGCATTATTCACCATTGTAAGATTTTGTATTGAACAAAACAGCTGTAAAGATTGCCCATTAAGGGCGATTTGCGCAAAAGCTCCGTGTGAGTGGTGCTAAACCTATGCAGAAGAAAAAAATTCCAAATGCAAAAAACACCATACAACCGAAATCTTGATAATGTGGGGCGACTCGTCATTCCCTCTAAACTCCGGGCGCAGTTGAGCCTTGAGCCTGGAGATAACTGCGAGTTTTTCATACACGAGAACGACGAAAAGACCTTCCTGTGTATTGAGTGCCCAAAAGCCTTGAACGAGATTGAAAAAGCGAAACGCCTGCTTGTAGAAAATGGTTACAAAATTGATTGAGCGGGCTCTTGGCATTTGCCAAGTCCCCGATCTCCAATCCCCAAACCCCTTTCAAAAATAATACTAGCGGTTTGGAAAACAAAAGGTGTATCGGGAAATTTCCCGAAAATAAAAAAAATGGAGCCGTTTGGCTCCTTTTTTTTTCGAAATTGTAAATTTTTCGTTACAAAACTGTAAAAAATTTGTAAATTTGTAAAATTTTTATTAAATATTTGTAAATTTTTAGTAAATTTTAAAGCTAACGGGGTGCCGCCATTTGACGTTTCGTTCTACTTCCACCCCGAGGCCCCTCTCCGAAATAATACCAGCGCGTTGTAAGTTTCTAAATCGCGGCCGGTTTTTCCCGAAAAGCGCGGCGCGTTTCGGCGCGGTGGCGAGGCCAAATGAGAGGGTAGAAAGGGTTCATTGCATAGACTCCAGGGCCCAAAACATGGCTCTTCATCGGTCGGTGGGTTGGGGGCACCACCTTTCCACAATTTTATGCTATTCTACCACAATTCTTCTATAACTTCTCGCTACCCATTCCCTCTCCGTAAACCTCGTCCAATTTAAAGCCCGCCCCGGGGCCTCCCCACCGGGGAGCCACGGGAAATTTTTGCAAGATTTATTTTGCAAAAATTTTGCAATAATATATATACTTTGTACAAATGTTTGCAATTGTTGCAAAGTTTTTGCAAATTACCCAATTCACAATAGATAATTGGGAAAAATCAAGTCATTTTGCCCGTGTCGGTCGAAGTTCCGTTGCAAGAATTTTGCAAGAATGTTGCAAAATTTTGCAAAAATTTTGCAAAAATTTTTAAGTAAAAATCGCAAATTCTTGCTTACGAGCGCGCCAACCTTCGCTATGATCTATAGTGCTCTTCGAGCATCCGAGCTCTGCCGCTATCTCCGCCGAACTCTTTCCCTGTCGCGCCAATTCATATACTGTCTAATCGCTAAAGCTCTTCTTCCTGCCCAGATTCTCTCCCGCTATCTTCCTCTGCTCATACTTATCCTTAGCCGCGTCAATCTATCCTTTAATTAAATTCAAACATAATCTCACATCATCATCACCGATATTCTGAGGCTCTTCCCCAACCCCGTACCGCATAATATCTGCGAGACACTTATCCTACTTATCTTTTGGTAAATGGGCGATTCCATTAAACCAACTCTTATAAACGATAAAAGAATCAACCATTACCAAGTATCCTATCTAATTCTTTCTAAAATTCTTCCGAAACCTCAAAAACCCAACAATTATACTCCGGCTTTTTCGGATTGGGAAGCGTAGCGACTGGGAAGAAACCCGCCTCAACGAGTTGCCGCATAACCTTTAAGGAATAAATAATTTTGTTCATTTTTGCTCTCCTTTGCTCTTTATCCTTTATCCTATATAAAAATTGGGGATTCTCCTTTATCTTCTTTCGGCCAAATTTTTGCAAAAACATTGTTGCAAAAATCTCTTGAACTAACTTGCCCAAAGTCCTATTTGATTTTTATAAAAAAATATTATATAATATATACATAAAGAAAAGAAAAATAAAAAAGAAAGGAGTTTCCTATGGCGCTCCCAAGAACTTATTTGATTTTCTTAAAAAAATATTGTATAATATATATGTAAGATAAAGAAAAAACTTAAATTTGAAAGGAAACAAACACCATGACAAAGACCGAAAAGTACACACTCATTAAGACCATTATCACAGACGCAAAGGACAATCTTACAGCTGATTACGATTACGACACTATCCTCGCTTTCTGCGACGCCGAGATTGCGGCGATTGCGAATAAGGCGGCTAAGGCAAGAGAGAAGGCGGAAGAGAAGAAGACAGCCCCCAATCCTCTGCGCGATGCCCTCTATGCGGCACTTACCCCCGATGAATTTCTTACTATCCCCGAACTCGCAGTAATTACTAACGAGGCAGTTGGAAAGGTAACTTACCAGCTTAACGCTCTTGTAAAGGACGAACTCGTTGAAAAGACCGACGTCACCAAGGACGGCAGAAAGATTAAGGGCTTCCGTAAGCTCGCTGCCTAATTACGAGGTAAAACGACTTGAATATATCTATTCTTACCACCCTTTTACAAATGCGGACTGACCGCCTCTTCCCCGTACTCCGAAAGATACTGGAAGAGAGATATCCCGAAGTCTACGCAAAAGAAGGTAAGTATATATATGCCCCCGGGGAAATTCCTCTGGGGCTTGTCGCTCATATTGACACCGTCCACTCTTTTCCCTCTGATGAATTCTTTTATGACCAAGAGAAGAAAGTTCTTTGGGCAGCGGACGGACTCGGAGCAGATGATAGAGCGGGTATTTACGCCATACTTACTTTAATCGAAAAGGGATATCGCCCCACTATTATATTTACCGATAAGGAAGAAACCGGGGGACAAGGTGCGAAAGAACTTATAACCGATTTCCCCAAGTGTCGAAAAAATCTTAATTTCCTTATAGAGATAGACCGCCAAGGACAAAACGATTGCGTTTTTTACCAATGCGACAACCAAAAATTTAACACTTTTATCGAATCTTTTGGGTTTAAAACCGCTTATGGAACTTTCACCGATATTTCTGTAATTTGCCCACAATGGGGAATTGCCGGAGTTAATGTTTCAGCAGGATATGTAGACGAACATTCTTTTTCAGAACGACTCTACACCGAGTGGCTTGACTCTACGATAGACAAGATAAAAAATATTCTCGACTCAAAAACAAAGAAATATAAATACATTCAAAGCAAATTCCGCACTTCCTATTATTTTAGCGACTCAAAATGTCAATATTGCGGCAACTCAGTCATAGGCACTGATTATTTAGACTGCTACGATAAAAATGTCATACCGAGAAAAGTATGTTGGGACTGTTTGACTGATAAAAAAATCAACAGCAATATAAATTGGTGTGACACTTGCGGAATTGCCTTTTTCGGAGAGGAGTGTCCGGCTTGTTCGACCCGAGTATAAAAGTAAATTTTGATAAGATTATAGCCTATTCGCAAAGCATAAGTAACCCCATAACAGATGAAATTTTTGCCGAGTGGGAAACTAATAAGGCGTGGTTTATTCAAAGAATTCCAAACCTCATTTGGACCTCTCCAGAAGAAATCACTATCAATATCTCTGAAGAGAAGAAACGCTCACAGCTTCACGAATTCTGTGCAATGGTAGCCGATAGCTATAATTATGTCGATTTAAGCAATTTCATTTGGTCAAACCGCGATTCGTTTTATGACAATGTGGTTACTGATAACAAATGGTGTTCTGAAGCCACGCTCGGTATGAAGCTTATAAGAGCTTTTAAGTTCTTCATTTTAGATGAAGACGATCTTAAGTATTTGCAAGATAAGGCAAGTACGCTGATTCAGGGCGCGAAAATAAAGGGATACCTAAACCTTTCGGTGCACCCCTTAGATTATCTTTCTTCGAGCGAAAATGCTCATAATTGGCGTTCTTGCCATGCCCTTAACGGTGATTACGGAGCCGGCAATCTTTCTTATATGTGCGATCCCTCAACCGTAATGGCTTATCTCTCTGACAAAAAAGAGTATAATTTGCCCAATTTCCCCAGAGATGTAAAATGGAATTCCAAAAGATGGAGAACCTTAATTCATTTTTCTGACGATAAAGAGATGATCTTTTTCGGCAATGCATACCCTTTTCAAAACGATGGCTTAAAAGAGCATATAGCAAAAATAGAGATACCTGCTGCTCTTGGTGGTCAATATGAGTATGGGCCCCCGTCTAAAGAATTTATGTCCGTTATTGGGACAAACCGACTTTACCCCGTTTCAGTAAATCGAGCCTTATCCATAGAAAAGATTGTTAAATCAGAATCCGATACCCTTGAATATAATGATGTATTATATTCCTCTACCCATGTACCCCAGTACAGTTTTAGATATAATACCATTCCTCTTTCAAGAGAAAATTCAAAGGTTCGTATAGGAAGTGCGGTTCCTTGCGTTTGTTGCGGCACTCGCAATATCCGCCGAGCAGAAACTTATATGCTTTGCGATTCGTGCGGTGCATAGGAAAATCTACACTATTGCGAAATATGCGACACTCGGGTAAGAGAAGAAAATATGGTATTAACTTCAATAGGAACAGTGCTTTGCAAAAACTGTGCAGATACTCTTCCAAGATGCCCCATATGCCACGATTTAATTTTGCCTTGGGAACTTGTAGCGGAGTCAGTTCCGATTCATTTTAGATGTTTAGAACGGAGGGAACAGTCAGATGGCGAGAGGAGACAAGCTGAAACAGACCTTTACCCAAATGCTTCAAGTGGCGTTTGGTGAGAATTTTAGCGGCGTAATTGATAAGAAAATCTATATAACGGGTAAGGAAAATGGCGAAACTATTCAGTTAGCCATTACCTTAACTTGCCCAAAAAACAATGTAGAAAAAGTTTCAAGTGCGCCTGTCGATATGACAGAATTTACCCAAGAAGAATTGGATATTATAGAAAGACTAAAAAAGAGCTTATAAAGCTCTTTTTTTATTTGTAAAAATAGGTATTAAATTCGCTCCGATAGCGTTTCCAATAGTCACGGGTATAAGGTTCTTAAAGCCAGTGTCGGCAACCCAAACATAAGCCATATCGGCTATACAGTGCGCGAAACCAGCCAAGATAAAAATGGCGACCGGCGCGATTAAAAACAAATAGTTCTTTGACATTTGGAAACCGGTAACGGCTATATACATCATTAAACCACAACCTATTCCAAATGCAAGATTAACTAATGATCCGGCTTCCGCCCTATTCTACACTATCTACATAGCTCTTTCTGCGGCTACGCCTCCCCAAGGCAGTAATTTAACGCCTAAAAAAGTACCCATAAAATTCCCAAACCAAATTTCGCTAAGACGCCACGCCGAGATTCTGCCCTCGTATAAAAGCCCTACCTTTCCCGTAAAGAGATCGGCCTAAAAGGTTACGATTGTGATAAGTCCTATGGAGAAACAAAAAGCTCCAAGTATAGCATTGGGGATATTAAGGTATATATATGCACTTATTGCTATTAAAATTCCACTTAAAATACTCATATAGTTTTATTTCCTTTCTGTAGTTCTATAATTATTATACCAAAAAATTTTTCCATAGTCAAGTTTCACGCTCTTATTTGATTTAATTAAAAAAATATGTTATAATTATTATAGAAAAATAAGGAAAGGATAAAAAAATGGAAATTAAAGAATGTTCTGAATTAGACGCGATTCTTTATCGCTTAAGTTGTTTACTTGATAATTTATATATGAGTACAACAGACGAATATGAACGAGATTATATTAACTCTGTTGAAAATGAACTTCGTACCTATCTTGTGGAAAAAGGCTTAATAAATGATAATTAAGGAGAAAGCTTAAATGAACCCTTGGAAAAGAGTAGAAAGTGAAAAACCTCGTCAGATGGAAACAGTATTAACCAAGCTCAAAACCCCAATGGGACATGAGTATATCGTAATGTTCTATCGTGGAAATGATATTTGGGAAGAGGCTGACGGTTGGCGTTGGCATACGAATGAAATTACAATATTGGGCTGGATGTCGATTCCGGAAGATAAGGAGAGCTAAATGTCGATAGAAACGCAATATTATACTATTATTGGTTATGATTTAACCAAATGCAGAACAGAAAAATTTCAAGACTGGCGTTTTTCTGTCGAAGGCTCTATATTTACTAATTATCATAGTCAAGGACATATTCAATTTTTTGATGATCCGATGAACGAAAGACATCTTTATTTTGGTTATATTCTTGGCTGCGGTGATCAATACGACTTTAAGACTCAAAAAGTTGATTTAATGGAACTGAAACTCAGACAGGCAGAAATAGATGTTTTATTAAATTATTTTCAAAATATTGGTATTATAAATTTCAACTACTCGTTTGAATTACCTTATCAAATTATAATGTTTGAAGAATGCGTTTAATGCTCTTCTTTGATTTTTTATAAAAAATATGTTATAATATATATAGAAAGTTAAAGAAAGGATAAATGAAATGTCAAAGATACAAGTAATTGCACTCAACGATGATAATCATTCCAAATGTTATGTAACTCGTGGCAGTTATTATCACGATATGACCAATTTCGCAAAAGAATGTTTGCTGAAACCGCATACTGTTGAATATGAAGTTCGTGAAGTATATATC
>JAEIGA010005844.1_pt1 | contig 18735 bp, 18 predicted proteins | sample 9270691 | NCBI WGS metagenome assembly JAEIGA01 (sample SAMN17057246, study PRJNA624740) | gut metagenome | biome: biome; isolation source: fecal sample | host: Bos grunniens | place: China: Xizang | collected 2019 | reverse complement strand
CTGCCAGCTCTTTTTCCACATCCTCTGCAATCATAAACGGCGCCTTATGATATGTCTTAGCTGCCGCCAATGCACCGTTACACTGAAATTCACAAAGATCCGGGCGGTTGGAAACACCCACCTTTCCATAGGACCTGTCATATCCTGCACGCTCAAACGCATCCATAACTTCTTTTGTTAATACAGTAAGGAATTTATCCATCGGTTCTCCTCTTGTCTCTTCTTGTTTTAAGAATGGCTTGTTGCAACGAAAGCTTCCGCAATGACCGGCATCGCGGAAGCTTTCGTAATGATCACTTCATGTTATTCGGATTCGATCCGTTTTACTTTTTCGGCTGCTGCAAGAACTTCGGAATAGAAATATCTTTTGGCTTCGGCTGCTGGATCGGCTTCATCTGGATATCACCTTCTGCCTGTCCCATGGAAGAAAGCGCACCGGAAGAAGAAACGGATAATACGCCTCTTGTTTTCGTGGATTTCTTCTCTTCTTCACCAAGGCCGGTTGCCATAACGGAAATGGATACAGCATCGTCCATCGTCTCGTCGTATTTTGCACCGAAGATGATGTTTGCCTCTTCGCCTGCCAGCTCCTGAACATAGCTTGCTGCATCATTCGCATCCATAAGGGAAATGTCACCGGAAATGTTGATGATGACATGTGTCGCACCATTGATCTTCGTCTCAAGCAACGGAGATTCCACTGCGATCTTAACTGCCTCAAGTGCCTTGTCATCACCGGTCGCATAACCGATACCGATATGAGCCAGACCCTTGTCGCGCATAACAGTCTCGACATCCGCGAAATCCAGGTTGATCAGAGACGGTACATTGATCAAATCCGTAATACTCTGAACGGACTGCTGAAGCACTTCATCCGCTTTTTTCAATGCATCAGGCATCGTGGTCCGACGGTCAACGATCTCCAGAAGCTTGTCATTCGGGATCACGATCAGTGTATCAACAACTTCTTTTAACTTTTCAATACCGGCAAGCGCATTGTCCATACGCGCTTTTGCTTCAAACCGGAACGGTTTGGTCACTACGCCGACTGTCAGAATGCCTTTATCCTTAGCCAGCTTTGAAATAACAGGAGCCGCGCCTGTACCGGTTCCACCGCCCATGCCGCAGGTGACAAAAATCATATCTGCGCCATCAATTGCAGCTTCAAGTTCTTCTGCACTTTCCTGTGCAGCCTTCTCTCCGACTTCCGGCTTCGCGCCTGCGCCAAGTCCTTTGGTTAATTTTTCCCCGATCTGGATCAGGGTCGGTGCCTTACAGAGAGTGAGAGCCTGTTTATCGCTGTTAACGCCAACAAATTCTACTCCTTCTACGCCTTCCTCAACCATCCGGTTTACTGCATTATTTCCTGCGCCCCCTACTCCGAGCACAATGATTTTGGCATTTGCTTCAGCCTGAATATCTGTAATCTCCAGCACGATAAGATCCTCCTTTTTGATTTGTCTTTATTCATCACGAAAGCTCCTGCTTCGGATCCTTGCCTACAGCAGAAGACACTCGTACAAATCACAAGACTATAACAACCTAATAATAAATGCTTTTCCTTATATTTTCAACAATAATTTTGCAATATTGGCGAGATTTTGTCAAATGCATTGAATTTTTGGGAAGAAGTGGTAGAATAGAACCGTAGCATTTCACACTTTTGAAGAATCACTTGTATAGTGAACCACCTTGGGAGGGTAGTCTTATGGGCAGTATTAAAGTAGGTATTAATGGTTTTGGTCGTATTGCACGTATTATCCTGCGCAGTCTGGAAATGCGCGATACCAATATCGAAGTTTGCGGTATTAACGTACACAGCGCTGATCTGAATCGTATGGCATATCAGCTGAAATATGATTCCGTATTTGGTCGTTTTGACGGTACCGTTGATATTACAGATAATGGTCTTGTAGTTAATGGCAAAGAGATCCGTGTCTTCTCCGGAGATGCTCCTGGCGACATCGACTGGGCAAGCTGTGGCGCAGAATATATTATCGAATCTACAGGAAAATTCCTGACCAGCGATAAAGTGGCAGGACATCTTGAGCGTGGCGGCAAAAAAGTCATCATTACAGCTCCGGCCAAGAGCGATGATATCCCGATGTTCGTTATGGGTGTTAACCATGAGAACTATGACCCGGCTACCATGGACATCGTATCCAATGCAAGCTGCACAACCAACTGCCTTGCACCGATGTCAAAAGTTATCAATGACAAATTTGGCATTGTAAAAGGTCTGATGTCTACGATCCACGCTTCTACTTCCAAGCAGAAAACAGTAGACTCCAATGCAGGCAGTGACTGGAGAATCGGTCGTTCCGTTTACAATAATGTTATTCCGTCATCTACCGGTGCTGCAAAGGCAGTAGGCAAGGTTATCCCGGAACTGAACGGAAAGATGACAGGCTTAAGCTTCCGTATCCCGGCTGCAGACTGCTCTGTTGTTGATCTGACCTGTGAGCTGGCAAAACCGGCGACATACGAAGATATCTGTGCTGCCATGAAAGAAGCTGCTGAAGGCCCGATGAAGGGAATCATCGAATATAATGATGATCCGATCGTATCCATGGATATCCGCCAGAACTTCAACACCTGCATCTTTGACGCAGGCACAGGCATCATGCTGGATGACACATTTGTAAAACTGGTTGCATGGTATGATAATGAGTGGGGTTACTCCAATAAAGTTATCGATCTGACCATCCATGTTGCAGAGCAGGATGCTGCTGCAAAGTAATGGCTCATCGATCCAGAATGTAACGAAAAACGGGCTGTGCATTTGCACAGTCCGTTTTCATTTTCATGATCTGTCATTTTATCACTGTGGAATGGTCGTCAGTTCATCCAGCCGGAAATAAACATCTGTCGTCGATTCCGTCCATGTTTCCAAATGAAGCGTACCTGTCTGCCCCTCTACCTTCTGCAGAAGCTGCTGCATCCTGACGATCTTCTCATTGAGATAATAGCTGTCTCCCAGATTCACCTGTATGTCACCATAGGACAGCAGCAGACTGTTGCTGTTCTGGACGCAGATCACTTCAGGCGGGATGTCATAATTGCTCAAAACCATCAGAACGGACTTGATGTATGCCAGGATCGAATCATCCTCCAACGCCATTGTCCCATAAAGCACAACCGCCTTCTCCGGCTTCAGTCCCGTAACACGTACATAGTCTTCCGGTGCTTTGTTTGAAAGAAGCAACACTTCTCCGGTTTCCGAAAAACCAACATACTTTTTCGTGGCACTGTCGTAATAGTATGCCATCATGTCCTTTTCATCCACATTCACAACAACCGTATGCGGATCAGACAATGAGACCGTAACGGAATCCGCATATGGGAACTCTTCCGAATGATCCAACAGACGATAGCTTAACAAAACATACAGTGAATTCCAGGAATGTTTATCTGAAAGAACCGTACTTTGAATGGATTTTGCTGAATGCAGATGGTTTCCTTCTACACGGACCTCTTCCACTGTAAAGACTTTCCAGACGATCACGATACCGAGCGCAACAAGAACAGCCAGGGCCAAAATGACCCTGACAACAATGCGATGTCTGCGCACCTTTCTTGCGATGATGCGTTCCTTTTCTTCCAGGTCCATCCGTTCCAGCTCTTCTACCGGAACATTGGCCTTCTCATTCGAATTCTGATCGCTCATTTTACGTCAACCTATTCTACCATTCGCAACGTACCGAGGCTGTCCATCTTTAGCGGGATCGATCTCGACACCGCCAGTACAAGCCCCATTTCTGCCAGCAATACCACTACCGATGTTCCGCCATAGCTGATAAACGGCAGTGTGATACCGGTATTCGGGATCGTGTTGGTCACAACGGCAATATTCAGGATTACCTGTAGTGAAATATGTGCCATAACGCCGACTACGATCAGGGATCCGAACAGATCCTTCGCGTTGTTTGCGATCACCATAAAGCGCCAGATCAAAAGCGCAAAAAGAACGATCACGCAAACTGCACCGAATATGCCGAGTTCTTCAACAATAATACTGAAAATAAAGTCATTCTGTGCCTCAGGCACATAATCAAGCTTCTGTATACTGCCGCCAAGGCCTTTTCCAAACAGTCCGCCTGAACCGATCGCATACAGTCCCTGCAGGGTCTGATATGCATCATCCGGATAACGCTCCGGATGGATCCATGCCTTGATACGCGCGCTTCGATAGCTCATTGCCAGCGTCATGATGATCGCACCTAGTATGCCTACACCGATCAGGGCAATGAAATGTGAGTATTTCGGGCTTACGACAAACATCATGATGATCGCGATTCCGGCAATGATGATCGCAGTACTTAAGTTACTGTAAGCGACCATTGCAAGGATCGGCAGCAGAAAGATGACAATCTTGATCACCGTATATCCGCTCGCGATCTCCCGCGGGATCCTCGACAGGATCGCAGCAAGGAAAATGATGATCGCCACCTTTGCCAGCTCTGACGGCTGTACGGAAATACCACCGATCGTAAGCCATCTCGTAGAACCGTTCGCATCTGTTCCCATGACAAGAACAGCGACACACAATATGATCGCCAGTACATATGCCGGCAGACTGAATGCTTTCCAGACATCATACGGGATCATCGCAACGATAAACATCACAATCAGACCGATGATGATCGCAATGAACTGCTTACGCAGATAGTAAGTCGGTGCCAGACCGGAGCTGACCGCCTCATAGGAGCTGACACTGTAGAGCATGACCAGACCGAACCCCAGCAGAAATATAAGAATAAACAGCAGGCTGTAATCAAAAAACCTGGCGTTTTCTGTTTGTCTGTTCTGTGGCGCTCTTGCCATCCCACTACTCCTTTAAAGCCTGAACCATGTCTTTAAACATTCTGCCGCGCACCTCATAATTCGGGAACATTCCCCAGCTTGCGCAAGCAGGTGAAAGCAGCACTGCGTCTCCACTTTCTGCTTCCTGATAGCAGATGTCGACTGCTTCCTGCAGCGAGTCCGCAAATATGTAATCTGTAAATCCGTTCGCTTTCGCGGCATCCGCGATCTTTTCTCTGGTCTGTCCGATCAGAACAAGCTTTTTCACTTTGCCGTCAAAGCTCCGGATCCATTCATCATAAGAAGATTCTTTATCATATCCGCCGGCGATCAGACAGGTCGGACGATCCATCGCCTCTACTGCACGGATCGCAGCATCCGGATTGGTTCCCTTGGAATCATTGTAAAACCGCACACCGCGTTTCTCTGTCACATATTCGATCCGGTGCTCAACAGCCTGGAATGTCTTTAACACTTCCCGGATCTTGTCAAGCGATACGCCATATGCCATTGCCATCGCTGTCGCAGCCATTACATTTTCATAATTGTGACGTCCAAGGATATTCAGTTCGCCCGTCGCGATAACAGGAATCACTTCAGCACCATCATGATACCAGATGGTGTCCTTCTCTACATAATATCCCTTTGCAAGCGGTCTCGCACCCGAAAACCAGACGACCTTAGAGGGAATCTCTTCTGCGATCTCACGCAGCGTCTCGTCTTCATAATTGAGTACACATACATCATCTGCTGTCTGATTCTCACACAGGCGCTTTTTCAGTGCAATGTAATTATCCATCGTATGATGACGATTCAGATGATCCGGCGTGATGTTTAAGATCGCAGCTACTTTCGGGCGAAACGTATGGATCGTCTCAAGCTGGAAACTGCTGATCTCCGCAATATATAATGCAGGGCCGCGTGCATTCAGCACTTCATTGGTATACGGAATGCCGATATTTCCCACCACCTTTACATGTGGGAAATTCGCTGCCATAATCTCACCCAAAAGAGATGTTGTCGTGGTCTTACCGTTTGTACCGGTGATCGCAAGCACATCTCCCTTCTGGCAGCAATATGCAAGTTCCACCTCTCCCCAGACCGGAATGTCAAGTGCCTGAAACGCTTCTACAGCCGGTGCGTCGATCGGCACACCCGGACTAAGGATCACGAGATCGATCCGCTTCATTTCTGATTCCGGAATAGTTCCTGTAACAATTTTAAGATGATCAGTATTCTCAAACTCGGAAAGCAGACGTTCCTGATCGATGTCCTCTTTTTCATCAAACAGGATCACTTCTGCATGATTTGCCAGCAAAAGCTTCGATGCCGCGATTCCACTGATGCCACTTCCATATACTAACACGAAACGATCTGTAAAGTCCATGGATCTCCCCCCTAAATGATATGTACGAGTGCCAACAGGCACAGAAGACAGGTTGCGATTGAAAATACAGCAACGACCTTGGTTTCCGACCATCCGCCCATTTCAAAATGATGGTGGATCGGTGACATCCGGAAGATGCGCTTTCCTCCGGTCTTTTTAAAATAAGCCACCTGGATCATAACGGACAGCAGCTCGATCCAGTAGATCAGGCCAACGATCAGAATAAAGATCGGCATCTGCATCACATAAGCTGTCGCCGTCACAAAGCCGCCAAGCGCCAGTGACCCGGTATCTCCCATGAACACTTTTGCAGGATAGGCATTGAATACCAGGAATCCGAGCAGCGCTCCAAATACCGCCGCAATGATCGGTGCAATGTCTGCATGATACAGATGTGCAGCGATCGCAAAAAAGGCACATACCGGCAATGTTACTGTTGAAACCAGCCCGTCTACACCATCTGTCAGATTCACGGCATTGACCGTTCCAAGGATTGCCAGAAACAGAACCGGGAATGCGACAAACCCAAGATGCAGCATATGGCCTCCCGAGAACGGAAGGATCATATCAAAGAACGAACCTTCTGTACCGCCTACCGCGTTTCTGCGCAGCATGTAAATAAAAAACAATACGACAACGATCAGCTGGCAGGCAAATTTCTGTTTTGCCTTAAAACCGTCCGAATCATGCTTGACAACCTTCAGATAATCATCCACAAATCCGATGATACCAAATCCGATCATCATCAGAAGAATCGGCAGGATCTCATGATGACGCGGCGCATAGATCACACCCACAACCACGATCGCAACCAGAATCATGATTCCGCCCATCGTCGGGGTTCCGGTTTTCTGCTGGTGGAATGTCAGCTCTTCACGTTCCGTGTTCCCGACTTTAAGACGCCTCAAAAACGGGATTACCTTCGGTCCCAGGATCATCATGATAATAAATGAAATAAATATCGGTAATATGATTTCTATGCTGACTTGCGTCATGCCCAATCTCCTTTATTCTTCGTCTTCGCCATTGTCTTCATCTTCACTGTAATCTTCTCCGGAGTCTCCGTCATCAGAGGAATCCTCATCATCTCCGGTTGAAATGTTCGCAAAGATATCTTCATCGTCATCAGAATCGACATCTTCATCTTTTGGAATGTTAAGGTATGGCAGCACTTCTGTTAAGATCGGCTGTACGATCGACTGCGCATAGCTTGAATGTGCCTGATCTCCTGTGTTCGGTTCATCTACAACGCAGTAGATCACAAGCTGCGGGTTCTTTGCAGGGATCGACCCTTCAAATGATACAAGGTATTTTCCGTTTCCACGCGGAAGCTTCTCCGCCGTACCGGTCTTACCGCACATGGTATAGCCATCTACCTTCGCGTAACGTCCGGTACCCTGCTGTGTCACAACTGACTGCAGATAATCTGTCAGCGTGTCCGATGTGGATTCTGATACGGTTCTGCGAAGTAATGTCGGCTGGATCGTTTTGATAACATTTCCTTCATCATCCTCGATCGCTTTGACAACATGCGGCTGATAATAGGAACCGCCGTTTACCAGCGAACTATATGCCGATATCACCTGGATCATCGTCACGTTAAAGTTCTGTCCGAATGCGTTGGTCGCAAGGTTGGTTTTCATGTTTTCAAGATCTTCAACCGAAAACAGCAGGCTGTCCGTCCTTGCTTCACCCGGAAGATCGATATTTGTACGCAATCCAAAATTAAAGATCTGCTGATACTTCCGGAAAGTCTCAGGTCCGATCGTAAAGCCCATCTGCATCAACGCAACGTTGCAGGAATCCCGCAGTGCTGTCTCTACCGTCTCCTCGCCATGACCGGATCTGTTGTCACAGTGAATATAACGGTCTGTGACCTGCAGACCACCACCACATATATAGGTTTCATCACCGGTCAGCTTTCCGGAATCAATACCGGACGCTACCGTAAACGGCTTTGTCGTAGATCCCGGCTCATAGGTATCAGAAATACAGAAGTTCTGCCACACACCGTTAAGCGCATCCAGACGCTCCTCTTCTGTCATGGCGTCGATCTCTTCTTTTTTATAATAGCCTTCCAGCGTCCACGCATTGTTCGGATCATAGTTCGGATACTGTGCCATTGCCAGCACTTCACCGTTGTTCGGATCCATCAGGATGACACCGATATGTTTTGCGGCACCGCTCAGATCGTCAGAATCTGTATTGGTATACTCATCTACCCAGTTCTGGATCTGTTCTTCCACGATCGACTGTACATTCGCGTCAATGGTTGATACAACCGTACACCCGTCGACCGCTTCCTTGAGCGTGTCCTCATAAGACATGTCGGAGTTCATATAGCCATAAGCACGTCCGTCTGTTCCGTTCAGCGTAGAATTATAGTAGTCTTCGATTCCGCCGATGCCGACATTGCCTGATGTCGTAAAACCGAGCAGATTGCTTGCCATATTGTTATACGGATATTTCCGGATATATTCCTTTTCAAACCAGACACCATAGATGTTCGAGTTTTCCTTTTCCCGCAACGCCTCAAACTTCTCCACCTGGTCAGACGGGATCTTCTTCTCCAGCACATAATACTGGCTGTCGGAATGCTCTGAAATATAGCCTCTGACTTCTTCTTTGTTCACGCCAAAGCACGAAACCAGCGCATCCAGTGTCGGTTCCAGATATGCCTCCTTGCTGGTGATCTGGCTGGCATCCAGAATAACATTATAAACGTCCGTACTGGTCGCCAACACCGTCCCTTTCCTGTCAACGATATCTCCGCGCCGGAACGGGATAATGGTACTGGCATATTCCTGCTGGTCTAAGACGATCTTTTCATACCGGTCGCCGCTGCTGATCTGGATAAAAATAATTCTGGCCAGCAAAAAAACAAGCAGTCCGATCGTTATAAAAAAAACGATGAACAGCTTCTTTTTCATGCGCATGGCCAATCGAAATGATTTTTTTCTTACCCTTCTTGCCATAACTGATATTCCTTATCAGCATCGCACAAAACCATAAAACGAAAACCAGCGCGCTTTTTTCTAGCGCGCATAGATTCCCGATTCGGTGCCGTACGTGCTGTTATCAACTGAGTAATACACGACATGATCCATGTCCGGATATGTCATCCCGAGCTCTTCTGCCGATGTCCTGATCTGATTCAGATTCGCGGCTGTCATAATGTCATGCTCAAGAATGTCGTTGTCTCTCTGCAACTCACTGAGCTCCTGCTCAAGCACGTAGCAACTCTCACGCTGTTCGATCAGAGTCGACTGCATATGCAGGAACAAACCACAGACAGTACCAACTGCCAAAATACAAATCGCAAGAAAGAATACATACCCCGGGTTCATCAGGGTTTCGCGACGCTGATTCTGTCTGACCAGACTGCGTTCGCGCCGTTTTTTCTCTTCCCAAGCTCTGCGACGGCGCAGTTCATCCCGGCGTCTCTGCTCCGGTGTGTATTCCGGAACAGGCTCAAGTCTGGGCGCTGCACTGCCGTTGGTATATACATAACGAAATTTTTTGTACTCTCTTGCTGCCATTCGTAAAAAATTACTCCCTATTATAAACAACTGAAATCAAAAGTCAACTGTTTCGCTTTTTCTCAAATACCCGAAGCTTTGCACTTTTGGAACGACTGTTCTCGTTCAGTTCCTCCTCCGAAGGAAGGATTGGCTTTCTTGTCAGCATCCTTCCTTCCGGCACCTTCCCGCAGACACAAACCGGGAAATTCGGAGGACAGGTACATGGGTTTTCTTTTTCTTTAAAGATCGTTTTTACGATCCTGTCTTCAAGCGAATGAAAGGTGATCACACACAATCGGCCGCCCGGTGCCAATAGTCCGATCATATCGGAGAGACTCTCTTTTAAAACATCCAGTTCTCTGTTGAGTTCGATCCGGATCGCCTGAAACGTTCGCTTTGAGGGGTGCCCCCCACTGTTCCTGTTCTTTGCCGGAATGGATCTTCGGATGATCTCGTTCAGCTGTCCGGTCGTTTCAAGTGTATTCGTTTCCCGGAACGATACGATATTTCTTGCTATGTTCCTTGCGAACCGCTCTTCTCCGTATTCCTTAAAGATTCTTGCAAGTTCCGCTTCCGGATATGTCATCAGAATATCCTGCGCCGTCTGCGCCTGTCTGGTATCCATGCGCATGTCCAGCGGTGCATTCTCATCACGGTAGGAAAAACCCCGCTCCAGCGTATCCAGCTGATGAGAGGAAACCCCAAGATCCAGGAGTATGCCATTCACCTCTTCTACTCCCAGAAATTCCAGTTCCCGCTTCATCTGTGAAAAATTGCTGTGCAGGATCTTGACCTTGTTCTGGTATTGTGCCAATCGTTCTGAGGCTGCTTTTATTGCTTCCGCGTCCTGATCAAAACCGATCAGGCGTCCTTTCTCTGTCAGTCTTTTACAGATCTCCATACTGTGGCCGGCGCCGCCGAGTGTTCCGTCTACATAGATCCCATCGGGATCCGTGATCAGATTGTCAACGCTTTCCGTCAACAGAACGGTTTTATGCTTAAATTCCATTCATCTCTCCGGCCGTCAGGCTTTGCTTAAATGCCAAATCCAAGCTCTGCCATTTTCTCCGCCACGTCATCCATTTCTTCTTCATCATATTCGCCGGCATAATCATTCCAGCGTTCCGCACTCCAGATCTCGATGCGGTTCATCACGCCCGCAAGCACGACATCCTTCTCAATCCCTGCAAACTCACGAAGGATCGCCGGCACAAGGATCCTTCCCTGTTTGTCAGTCTCACAGGTCACTGCGCCTGCAAAGAAGAACCGTGCGAACTTTCTCTGGTCCTTACCGGTCATCGGACGTTCTCTGAAATTATCTTCTATCTTTTTCCATTCTTCATTGGAATATACGTAAAGACACTGATCCAGACCTTTAGTGACTACGAACTCTTCGCCGAGCTGCTCACGGAATTTGACAGGCATGATCAGACGCCCTTTGGCATCTACTGAATGATTGTATTGTCCCATGAACATCCCTGCGTCACCTTCTTTCGTCCGGATTTGAGTAGGAGAAAAAGTTATTCACAATTTTATCCACATATCCACTTTTTGACACTTAGAGCCACTTTTCCCCACTCATATACCACATTCTAACCTTTTCAATGCCAAAAAGCAAGGGGGTAAAGACCTGTTTTTGAGACTTTTTTGCAAAAGAAAAAACGCCTGAATCCCTTTAGATTCAAGCGTTTCCGATACTTTGTATAATCAGGTCCGTTCCACCACAAGATATAGATAATCCGGTGGTGACCCATCCCATTTTTTTAATGTTTTTTCTTTTCTTTTGCTCTTGCGATCCCTCTGCCGATTATGATTGCAATGATCCCGAATATCACCAGACCGATCGACAAAAACTGTGATACTGCAAACTGTGTTCCCGGAATCAGAAGCTGATCCGTACGCAGGCCTTCGATCCAGGCACGTCCAAGACCGTATCCGACAAGATAACCGAAAAAGATCGCGCCTTCAAATCGTTTATGTTTGGTCCGGCCAAGCAGGATCAGAAGCAAAACGATATTCCACACACATTCATACAGGAATGTCGGGTGTACCTGGATATAAGAGATGCCGTCTACGACCTGCATGTGGCTTGCCAGTTCATTTGTGATATCGACACTTCTGACTGCATCTACCGGCAGCTGCATCGCAAACAGGGAATCGGTATATCCGCCAAATGCTTCTCTGTTAAAAAAGTTCCCCCATCTGCCGAGGATCTGTCCGACCAGAAGACCCAGACAGGCAGTATCAAGCAATGTCCCGAGGCGGACCTTTTTGATCGCCGAAAAGATAATTGCCGAAATGATTCCACCGATCACGCCGCCGTAGATCGCCAGACCGCCCTGTCGGATATTCAGGATCGACATCAGGTTATCCTTATAAAGATCCCAGGAAAATACCACATAGTATATTCTAGCGCAAATGACGGAGATGATGATCGCCATGATCGCAAAGCTGACATACATATCCGGATCCTGTCCGGTCCGTTTCGCGACTGCACGTGCCAGTAATGTTCCGAGCACCATGCCGATCGCGATCACGATTCCATAGTACGCGATCGAAAACCCAAATATGTCAATGCTTTTTCCCACATGGTCCAGATATATATGTAAATGTGGAAAATTAATATTATAATTCATTGTCTTCTCACACCAGACGATCTGCGCTTACTTTCTGCCACAGCATTTTTTGTATTTCTTGCCGCTTCCGCACGGGCACGGGTCGTTCGGATATACCTTCGGTGCCTTGCGGACCGTGTTCATCTGTTTTGCTTCCTTGAAAAGCTCTGCGCGTTTTTCTTCATCAAAGATCTCTTCCCACTCCGGCAGACCGTAAAGCCAGTCAGCCTTTGCATCTACCATGTTCTTATACAGGGATTCCAGATCATAGTTCAAGTTAACAACGGTATCCTCAGCCAGATCACCTTCCAGCGGATTGGCTTCTTTCAGACTCTCATTGATGCCATCCAGAAAACCGACCATTGTCATGGTGTCCAGTCCAAAGCGCTCTGCCAGCTCTGCTACAGTCCCTTCGATCTTTTCTTCCGGGTTTTTCAGAAGCTCCGCATACACGTTTTTTTCTTTTTCAAAATACGTTGCCCAAAGCTGCTGTAACTGTGCCTGGCTTAAGTTCTCATCGTAGGCAGTTGCCTGCCATTGTTCTAATAATCCCATTTGACAAACTCCTTTGTTTTACTGTTCATTCAGAACGGTTTTTTAATAATTTATAGATGAATGAATATGCCCAGATCAAAACCGGCACGACAACGGTAGCGATGATCGCTACGATAAATGCCCGGAAGCTCTGTTCATCATGTGCCGTAAAGGCCAGCACGAAGGCAATGACATAAAGCGCGATCAGCAATATAATACCTGCCATCGCCATGATCCGTTTTACCTTCTTCATGTACTGCTCCTTTCTTCCTTTCCGGAACACATTCGAAAAATCTATTCTTCTACACTGTCGATCAGATCGATCGTACGCTCTTTGTTCATCTTGACGCACATCTGGATAAAAGTATCCAGCGGTACGTTCTGCAGCTGCTTGTTAGATCCGCGCAGATTGATCGATACCGTACGCTCCTCGGCTTCTCTGTCACCCAAAACAATGATGTACGGATCCTTCATCTGTTTAAACGCTTTGATCTTTTCCTTCATGTTCTTATCCGTATAGTCAGCCTCTACGCGGATCCGGTTCTGACGAAGCAGATCCTCAATCTCTTTTGCATAAGCATTGTGCTCGACACGGATCGGAACGATACCGACCTGATACGGTGACATCCAGAACGGAAATGCACCCTTGAAGTTCTCGATCAGAATACCGATGAAGCGTTCAAACGATCCGAAGATCGCACGATGGATCATAACCGGGCGCTTATGTTCACTGTCCTTATCGATGTATTTCAGATCAAAGTTTAACGGCAGCTGGAAGTCAAGCTGGATCGTACCCATCTGCCATTCTCTTCCAAGGCAATCTTTCATGGACAGATCAATCTTCGGGCCATAAAACGCGCCGTCGCCTTCGTTGATCTCAAAATTCTCTTCGCCGTATTTCTTGATCAGGATATTCTTCAGTGCATCCTCTGCCTTATCCCAAAGTGCAGGATCGCCCATGAAATCATCCGGTCTTGTGGACAGTTCTGCCTTATAGGTCAGGCCGAAGGTCTCATATAATTCTCCGGTGATATCCATGATATCGCTGATCTCATCCTCGATCTGTTCTTCCATCAGGAAAGTATGATCATCGTCCTGACGGAACATCTGTACACGGAACAGACCGTTAAGTTCGCCGGATTTTTCTTTTCTGTGGATCACATCTACTTCGCTGAAACGAAGCGGAAGATCTTTATAGCTGTGCAGATCTTTTTTGTAGACCATGATCGCGTTCGGACAGTTCATCGGTTTGACACAATAGGTGTCACTGCCATCTTCCGCTTCTCCCGGAACGACAAACATTCCATCGCGGTAATGTGCCCAGTGTCCCGAGGTCACCCACAGTTCCTTTTTCTGAATCTGCGGTGCAGCGATCTCCTGATAACCATGGCGCTCATGCACCTCTCTCCAGAACTCTAAAAGCGCATTGAACATCTTCCAGCCACGCGGCAGCCAGTACGGCATGCCCGGTGCGGTCGCGTCAAACATGAACAGATCCAACTGCGGGCCGATCTTTTTATGATCGCGTTCCATCGCTTCCTTGATCAGCTTCAGATGCTCTTTTAATTCCTGCTTTGACGGGAAGGCATATACATAGATACGCTGCAGCATATCGCGGTTCTCATCGCCTCTCCAGTAAGCACCGGAAACGGTCTTGATCTGGAACGCCGCGCTTAAAAGCTCCTGAGAATTCTCAACGTGCGGGCCGCGGCAAAGATCCGTAAAATCATCACCGGTCTCATAGATCGTGATCAGCTCGTCTTCCGGCAGATCCTGAATCAACTCTGTCTTGAACTTCTGGTCTTTGAAAAGCTCCAGCGCATCCGCGCGGGACACTTCCTTGCGGGTCCAGTCTTCTTTTCTCTTCAGGATCTCGCGCATCTTATTTTCAATGGTCTTAAAATCGTCCTTATTTACCGGTCTTGGCAGGATAAAATCGTAATACAGTCCGTCATCGATCTGCGGGCCGATCGCGTACTGCACGTTCTCCTTTCCGAAGATCTCGATCACAGCCTTCGCCAGAATGTGGGAAAGAGAATGGCGATAGACTTCTAAAAAATGTTCTTTTTCCATGGTTGTCTCCTTTTATCTATATATGATGTCATGACGTCCCGGTCCGTTTGAAACCATGGTGATCGGGTAGCCAATCTGTTCTTCTACAAACTCGATGTACTTGCGGCAGTTCTCGGGAAGCTCGTCATAATTGCGGATGCCGCGGATCTCCGTCTTCCAGCCCGGCAGATATTCATATACCGGCTTTGCTTTCTTAAGAAGACTTGCCGCCGGGAAATCTGTCGTCACTTCACCATCGATCTCATATCCGACACAAACCGGGATCTCATCCAGATATCCCAGAACGTCAAGAACGGTAAACGCAACATCGGTTGCGCCCTGCAGACGGCAGCCGTATTTGCTTGCCACGCAGTCAAACCAACCCATTCTTCTTGGTCTGCCGGTTGTTGCGCCGTATTCGCCGCCGTCTCCGCCGCGTCTTCTGAGTTCATCCGCCTCATCGCCAAAGATTTCGGAAACAAACTCGCCTGCGCCGACTGCACTCGAATATGCCTTGCAGACAACGATGACCTTTTTGATCTCATACGGCGGAATGCCTGCGCCGACTGCGCCGTATCCTGCCAGTGTAGAGGATGATGTGACCATCGGATAAATGCCGTGATCCGGATCCTTTAACGTGCCCAGCTGGCCTTCTAAAAGGATCTCTTTGCCATCTTTGAGTGCCTGTGCCAGATATGCGGAAACATCGCATACATACGGACGGATCATCTCTCGATATTCCTTAAGTGTCTCTACGATCTCATTCGGATCCAGCTCCGGTTTGTTGTAGAGATACTTCATCAGAACATTTTTTCTCGCACAGACATTCTCTGCTTTTTCACGGATCAGCTCATCATCAAAGATCTCATTGACCTGGAAGCCGATCTTTGCAAATTTGTCTGCGTAAAACGGCGCGATTCCGGATTTGGTAGAACCAAATGATTTTCCGGCCAGACGTTCTTCTTCATATGCATCCAGCAGGATGTGATACGGCATCACGATCTGTGCCCTGTCGGACACCAGGATCTTCGGCTCCGGAACACCCTTTTCTGTAATGCTTTTGATCTCATTGATCAGGATCGGAATGTTTAACGCCACACCATTTCCAATAATGCTTGTGGTATGGTTGTAAAAGCATCCTGACGGCAAGGTATGCAGCGCAAATTTTCCATAGTCATTGACAATGGTATGTCCTGCGTTCGCGCCTCCCTGAAAACGGATGATGATATCCGCTTTTTCCGCAAGCATATCTGTGATCTTACCTTTTCCTTCGTCGCCCCAGTTTGCTCCTACTACTGCTTTAACCATGAAGCAATCCTCCTTTGTTTATGCCTAAGGTGTTATGCGGGTTTTCTTAGTATTCAATCGCTTTTGTTGCCGTCACTGCCAGCGCACCCGGTCCGATATGACAGGAAATGCTGAGTGAGAGCGGCTGCATTACGATATCGTGATCCGGGAAATGCGCCTGCACTTCCTTCTTGAACTCTTCTGCAGCTTCCAGATCATGTGTGTAGGACATTGCGATATGAATGTCCTTTCCTTCTCTGGAACCAAACCGTTTCTCGCAGTCATCCAGGATCTGATTGATCATCATCATCTTTCCCTGTTTTACGGTACGCGCTTTTGCAAATGCATCCAGCTTGTCGCCCTGGATCTGCAGCACCGGTTTTAAGCGGAGCAGTGTTCCAAGCGCTGCTGCCGCCGGTGTGATCCGGCCGCCTCTGCGAAGATAGGTCAATGTGTCGAGCATGATGTAGATGCTCGAATCCATCTTGTTTTCCATCAGCTTGTCAACGATCGTCTGCACATCAAGTCCCGCATCCGCCATTTCCTTTGCATCAATGACAGAACGACGCATCGTAACAGAGATCCGCTGGTTGTCTACGACAAACACCTTGCCCTCATACTCTTCTTCTTTGGAAAGCATGATCGCCTGCTCACATGTGGAAGAGAGTCCGCTCGACATCGGAATGTCGATGATGTAATCATACTCTTCCAAAAGCTTGTCCCAAAGTTCTGTGAAATCTGTCAGTGCCGGAGAAGATGTATGGATCTCTTTTCCCTCTGTCAGCATTTCATAGAACTGCTCCTGGCTTAACGTAATGTCTTCCAGAAACAATTCCTCATTAATATAAAAAGGCATCGGCATAACATAGACGCCAAGTTCTTTTCCTTCTGCCTGTGTAATACCACTATTGCTATCTGTAACTATCGCAATTTTACTCATTTATAAAGCACCTCCTGCTTTAAAAATCTATTTTTGCACATACACTGGAGATAATAACATAAACGGCGGGAAGATACAAGAAAAGCTTCGCGGGCAAAGTGCCCAAAAATCAACACTTTATACCCGCGAAGCTTATGTTTAAAGTTATTTGCCCTGATTTACCACGCTGCCTGTACGATTTCCTCCATGGCCGATTGTGAAAGACCCGGATTCTCTTCGTCAGTCACATTGGCGGAATAGGAATAGCCGTCTTTTTCCCAGACTGCAAGTGACACAGTGCCGTCATTTCCTGACATCTTTACGGTCGTACCATTGACATCGACTTCTTTTTCTTCAGAATAGGTCGTGTAATCTCCGCTGATATCCTCGGAGCCTTCCGCTTTTCTGATCGTAACACCCTTGTCAGGCTCACCGTAAACGACCTGGATCAGCTCGTTGTTCATGACAGAAAAATGCAATCCGACATAGGATCCGACGGTCTCCGGCACGTTGAAGGAGAATCCTGCTGCATTGCAGGCTTCTTCCATATTGGAATATTCCACCCAGGGATTGCCCATGCCGCTAGATTCACCGGCTCCCTCACTCACTGCATCCTCATCAGGTACTGCCTGCTGTTCATCCTGATCCGCCTGTGCTTCCGTCGCCTGCGAATCCGCGGATGCATCGTCTTTGTTACCGCATGCGCTCAAGGCAAAAATCATCGCGCCTGCCAGAACGACTGCCACCATTTTCAGAATTCTTTTTTTCATCATGCTTTCCTCCAATATCAATGCTTCACTCAGAGGTACATTTTTACAGCAATACCTTCTCCCACTCTGCTTCCTTAAATCCTGTCAGCACAAAATCATCACCAATCACAAGCGGACGTTTTACAAGCATCCCATCTGTTGCCAGAAGTTTTAGCTGATCCTCCTCGCTCATATCGGGAAGCTTTTTGGAGAGTTCCATTTCCCGATAGATCATGCCGCTGGTATTAAAGAACCGTTTCAGCGGAAGGCCGCTTTTTTCATAAAACGCCTTCAGACTCGCCTCATCGGGATGATCTCCCTTGATGTCAAGCAGCTCAAACTGTACGCCTTTTTCATCAAGCCACTTCAATGCTTTTTTGCAGGTTGAACATCTGTCATAACAATATACTTTTAACATTTCGATTCCTCCAGTGCATGCAGCGCTGCCTGTGCCATGGTCAATGCTGCAGAACGTATCGCGCTGTCATCAGTATGAAAGTTTTCGCTGTGCCATGCATAATGTGTTTCTCCCGGCGTACCGCTGCCGACCCAGAAAAAGAAGGACGGCACCTGCGCCATGATCAACGAGAAGTCTTCGCTCGCCATGGTCGGCTCTGCATCTGTGACATTCTCTTCCCCAACTGCCGCTGTAGCCGCTTTCTTTGCAAGCGCACACATTTGAGGGCTGTTGTATACAAGCGGCAGGACTTCCCGATACTCGATCTCTGCCTGACAGTCATATGCTTTCGCGGTTCCACAGACGATCTCTTCCATCCTGGAAACAGCCTTGGCCTTTGCTTCCTCACTCAGCGCCCGGATGCTGGCTGTCATCTTCACCTGATCAGCAACTACATTTTCCAGGCTCCCG
>JAEIGA010005843.1_pt1 | contig 18735 bp, 18 predicted proteins | sample 9270691 | NCBI WGS metagenome assembly JAEIGA01 (sample SAMN17057246, study PRJNA624740) | gut metagenome | biome: biome; isolation source: fecal sample | host: Bos grunniens | place: China: Xizang | collected 2019 | reverse complement strand
TATATACTCAAGGACACGTTGTACTGCTTGTCTGTATGGAATGTTGTCAAGGATCATCTGCTTGCGGCTCGCAAATAACTTGCTTCCCGAAAGCGAGTGCAAAGGTAAAGCGATTTTTTGAATACACAAACTATTTCAAGATTTTTTTAAACAAAAATTCGAGAAAAAATTAATTACGCAAAAAAGCCATGCGCAATTATTACAAATTCCCAACATTATTGCAAAAAAAACAATCGTTCACATATTGTTTTATTATATTGGCAAGAAAATGACTTGACAATAAAATCGCAACACCAGTACTGCTACTGCTCGGCTAATATATGCATTATTTAATTAATACAAAAGTTTAATCCATAATTTTATTGAAAAATAGATAAAATAAATCAATTTAATCAAATAATGCGCAAATACAATAATCATCAATCTAAAGAAACCACTTTTACCGGATTCAAGCCTGCAGAAATCTTAAAGACCAGCATTCCATCATTGTCATACACATACACATCGCCGTTATTTATGTAATCGGAAGAGGTCACGCAAACATTCTCACCCAATGAACAGATCTTATATGGTGACGGCAGATACGACTCCTTTATCCACGGAGAATCCACTTCGCCGGTAACAGGATTATAGGAAAGATACGTGATTGTGGCATTCCAGTTGGCATCATACTGCGAAAAATAACCATAAAGGAGACCCGATGCATAACACACCTCGGTCATATTACTGCATTTTCCAACAACCGAAGCCACCCCACCCGACGGAATATACTGCAAGGTTCCCGGTACATCTGCATAGTTTCCATAAGATGCAACATAGACACCCTTGCCGTCAGAAATTACCTGAGAGGGATTAAGGACAACATCTATCTTCTCTATTTCACGGAAGTTTTCAATATCTACCACAGAAACAGTGTTGTCGTAACCCAATTCGGAATTGTAGTCCATGCCACCGGAATTGGGCACATACAGCTTATCGCCGCATATAGCGAGCTGCTCGGGATTACGCCCCACTTTCAAAAGAGCATCCACTTCCAACGTCAAAGTATCCAAACGCGCAACAAATCCATTATAATAGGTTGCGTAAACCTTACCGTCATACGCAGCAAGATATCGAGGCTGAGCACCACATTCAATACGCTTCAATGACTTTGCATCAGTATCGGTAACTTCTATAGAAGACTCACCGGCAACTGCAATATACATTTTGTCGCCATACACGATTATATCATTTGCCGTATTACCCAGGCCGCGACCATTGACAAGTTCAAAATAGCCTTGCACCGACTCACCGGTAGATACATTATACATGGTGAGCGAAGAGTTGTTGCTTTTCCAATCGCCCGAGTTCAGCACATACAGGATTTCGCCCGAAGTATCAGGACGGGGAGACGAATTCTCATCATCAGAACAAGCTGCAGACAACGAGACAACAGCAAAGACACTAAAGAATTTGAAAAAAATTTTCATAAGAAATAAATTAATATTAATAATACACCGAAATAGACAACCTCCAGGAAAAACCAGGCATAGGATAATAGCGGATTATCTCATATCTTTCATTGCCGATATTCAAGAATTCACCCCGAACACGGCACATAAAATCACCTGCTACAACATCCTTGCCAACAATTAATGAATGTTCGAAATAACCATGCATCCTGTTTTGAGCGATATTCTGCGGAAGCATATACCGCTGCCCCACCGCTGTGAGCAAATAGGAAACCTCGGCTATACGGTTTCGGAAAGTAAGCGAGAAATTTCCTGAATGCACAGGCGTGTAAGGCATTTGATGACGATAGTTCTTGGCACCGGAGTCTGTAACATCCAAAGCACGCTGCCAGGAATAGCCGGCATCAATACGGAAATTCATATTTTTTGAAAGCAGAATGTCTGCCGAGGCACTTACATCTACACCATAGATATCAGCCTTGCCGAAATTCATCATCCGCCAAATGTACATTGTCGGCAACGCCACAATCTTGTCACGTACATTATTATAATAAGCATCTACAGTAAATGCCAATTTTTCCACAACGCCGGCAAACGACTCGCATAGAGTGACACCTGCATTGTACTGGGTAGCCCTCTCGGGCTTAAGCGCCACATTACCTAAACGCAAATAGTAGAGGTCGGCAAATGTCGGCACACGATAGGAGTCCTTCACCGAGAAACGAAGGCGCAACGAAGAGCCCGAAAACGGCTTCACAGACAGGGAAAGAGCCGGAGAGAGACGTTTGTACGGAGACGGAGCATTTCTCACATCGTCTTTTATATAAGTCGCAAGCAAAGAAGCTGTTACCGTAGCCACACAGGAGCGATACCGGACCGCCAACACCGAATAGGAAGAGAGACGACGAGGAGACTTACTGTTGTTGAAATTATTCTCAAGGGTTGCATAAGAGATGTCAGCAGCTACAGAATAGCCAATAGCACGGTTCAACGCGCCGGCCAGCGCAAACGACACATAACCTTCATTCTGCACATTCTTATCCACCTGCACCCCCGATGCATAATTCTTGTTATTCTCCTTGTAACGGGAATGGTTGAAATCATATTTCATCACCACTCTGGCATCCAGGTTCTCGAACAACGGACAATCATATACAACTTGAGCGAATGCACCCTTGTTCCACAAACGCTCGCGATTCTCCTTATTATACAGGTTTACAGCACCGGGCAACCCACGCTCCGAAGCATAAAGGTGAAATTTTGCCGAAACAGTACCCGCAAGAAGAGCGCCCGACATATTTCCTTCAAACACAAATGATTCAGAATCGCTGTCACGTCGTTTCTCTTCCGTGCTCAAATCACCATTTACCAATGTAAACGGATACATGCCATCGCTGCGAAGATAGCTGCCGAACATTGACAGAGCAAAAGAGTTTTCGACAGAACCATAACCGCCATAGGCCGATACACCCATCAGACCAAAAGAGCCACCAAGCAACTTTGCATACGAACACCACCCGGCAGGTATCCGCGAGCTTCTCATTGCAACAAGCGTCGACAATGAATATTCACGCGCTGTGCGTAAAGCAATCTCATCATCCTGGCCGATAGTCAAAGAAACTGCAGACACATTTTCAAGCGAGAAACGTCCAAGATCTATCATTCCGCTTTGAGCATCAGAAACCACAGCCCCATCATAACTGACCGCAGTATGTTTAGCACCCAATCCACGAACAGAAACCGTCTTGAGCCCTCCTACGCCACCATAATCGTGCACACTCACCCCGGAAAAGCGCTTAAGAGCATCGGCAAGGTTCCATAGTGCAAGACGTTCGATGTCATCTGCATCAAACCTCTGCAACGGAGCACCCGACGTTTCAGGAGTTACAGACCTGTCACCCACAGCAACGACATCCTCAAGCTCATAGACAAGCGTATCGCACTCTTGAGCAGAAGACATTGAGACACCACAAAAAGAGAGCAATATGGTGTACAGTAAGATATTTACTCTTCTCAGAAACATAAAAAAAGCCTACAAAACCCTTACCCGGGGTTTACATAAAACAAAACAACAAGGCAGGTTTTCTGGCTCGTTCCTCTCAAGCGCCTTCCCACCTTGCGGCAGTGGCCTATGATTACTTGAGACCATAACGGAACTTACAGCTACGGGTATAGCTCCGGATTCTGACCGGATTCCCTTTTAATAGCATCCACCGAAAGCAAATGCCACACCATTGTCGTTTCAAAGATATAACTATTTTTTACATGAAGCAAATATCCACCAATATTTAATCAGGGATAATTAAAAAACATCAGGCCACACATGAGTGTGGCCTGATGTTTTTTAATTCAATATTGCTATTATTCAGCCTCAGCAACTACTGTATAAGGAATATTCACAGAAACCTCCTTATGCAATCTTACAACGGCTGTGTAAGTACCAACCTCTTTAGCTGCAGCAACAGAGATAATCTTGCGATCTATCTCAAAGCCAAGTTTTGCCAATTCCTCTGCAATCTGGATTGCGCCAACAGAACCATAAATAACACCTGTAGCACTAACCTTTGTTGCAATTGTCAAGGAAACGCCTTCGAGCTTGCCTGCAAGTGCCTCAGCATCAGCCTTAATCTTAGCCAATTTGTGAGCACGCTGCTTCAGGTTCTCAGCAAGAACCTTCTTTGCAGATTCAGTTGCAATGACTGCTTTTCCTGTAGGAATCAAATAATTACGGCCATAACCGTCCTTTACCTTAACGACATCGTCCTTGTAACCCAAGTTGATTACATCTTCTTTCAATATAAGCTCCATAATTATCCCTCCTTTTTATTTCATCATGTCAGTAACAAAAGGCAGCAAAGCCAAGTGACGCGCACGCTTAACAGCCTGAGCAATGCGACGCTGGAACTTCAAAGAAGTGCCTGTGATGCGACGGGGCAGAAGCTTACCCTGCTCGTTCAAGAATTTCTTCAAGAATTCAGGATCCTTGTAATCGATATACTTGATACCGTTCTTTTTGAAACGGCAATACTTCTTCTTCTTGACATCAACTGTAGGAGGTGTCAAATATCTTATTTCTGAAGGTGTCTGTGCCATAATTAATTCTCCTTATTAGCTTTTAAATTTCTTCTCTTGGCAGCATACTCTGCAGCATACTTGTCCAATTTTACAACCAAAGAGCGAATAACGCGCTCGTCGCGACGGTACTGCAACTCCAACTTTGATATCACCGTAGGCTCTGCGTTAAACTCAAACATCACATAAAAGCCTGTGGTTTTCTTCTCGATGGGATAAGCAAGTTTCTTGAGACCCCAATTCTCTTCGTTGACAATCTCAGCACCTTCAGCAGTGAGAATGCCTTTGAACTTCTCTACCGCTTCCTTCATCTGAGCATCAGACAAAACGGGAGTTAAAATGAAAACGGTTTCGTATTGATTCATTTTTAATTAATAAATAGGTTAAACATTCGTTTTACAAAACGCGGATGCAAAGATAAGCATTTTTTCATTACCGACAAAGCAGTTGGCACTCATTTTTCGCCAAACAGGCATAAAGAACTGAAAAAAGCCAAAAAAAACACTGAGTTTTTTATCCAAAATACAAAAAAGGAAGACATTTTTTGTTGAAAAAATTTCGTTCTATGAAGAATTATATGTTTCTTTGCAATCGGAAAATAATTAAAAAACAACATAAACGCTATGGCAAAGAACATTCAGCACACAGGTTTGGCTTTGATTATCATTGGAGCCATTATCCTTATCCTCAGCCACGCTAACGGCTGGAACAATTACAATTGGGTGAACGTGGGTTCATTCACAGTGATGATTATCGGCTTGATTACCTACATCATTGCCGGAAAGAAGGCTCTTGAGGAGAACAAATAAAGGATTTACTGAATAAATAAAAGCGAATGGCGACCACGTGGTCGCCATTCGCTTTTATTATGCCTCTACCTCGGGAGCTATAAGCTTATAGCCTTTTCCGTGTATATTGATAATTTCAATAGAATCATCTGCTTTCAAATGCTTGCGCAGTTTCGTGATATAGACATCCATGCTTCTTGCATTGAAATAGTTATCATCGGTCCACACAGTCTTGAGAGCAAAATCACGCTGGAGGATCTCGTTCTGGTGTGAACAAAGCAGCGAAAGCAGTTCTGACTCCTTTGTTGTAAGTTTCGTCTGCTGGTCGTCGATAGTAAGCAGCTGCTTCTGTGTATCGAATTGGAAGCGGCCGATCTTGTACAGCGTATTCTCTTTGTTTTTCTTGCCACATACACGACGGAGCACTGTCTCGATACGAGCCACAAGCACTTCCATACTGAACGGCTTTGTTATATAATCGTCGGCACCAATCTTGAAACCCTCAAGGATATCCTCATTAAGCGTCTTCGCTGTGAGGAAGATGATAGGAATTTCCGAGTTTACCGCACGTATCTCCTGTGCCAAGGTAAAGCCATCCTTTACCGGCATCATCACGTCGAGCACACAGAAATCGAACTTGCCTTTAAGAAACGCCTTGTAGCCGGCATCACCATCGGGGCACAACTCTGCATAATAGCCTTTTGCCTGCAGATATTCACGAAGGAGCATACCCAAATTCTCGTCGTCCTCACACAATAAAATTCTCTGTTTCTCTTCCATAATTCATTATTTTAAAGGTAATACAATTATAAACGTTGTTCCTGTGCCAAGCTCGCTCTCGGCACGTATAGAGCCACGGTGCGCTTTCACAATCTGCTTGACATAGGCCAGCCCAAGACCGAAACCCTTCACATCGTGCACGTTGCCGGTGTGTACCCTATAGAATTTATCAAATATCTTCTTGAGATTATCCTTGCTTATACCTATTCCGTTGTCTTTGACTGAAAGCATGAACTTTCCTCCGGAATTCCATGTACGTATCTCAAGCGATATCGGCGCATCGGCACGCTTGTACTTCATGGCATTGTCCATGAGATTGAACACCACATTGGTGAAATGCATCTCGTCGACATAGACAAACGGGTCATCGGCATCAAGATGGGCTTCTATCGTTCCACCATTCTGCTCCACCTTAACAGCAAAAGTGTTTATTATACCCGAAACAAGTTCATTGGCATCAAGTTCCTTCATCTTGAGGGCAGCCGTGTTCTTGTCGTCAAACATAGACATCTGCAACACCTTGTCGACCTGGAAACGAAGACGTTTTGTCTCGCTCGATATCGCCCCTGACAGTTTAGTAAACATCTCGGGCGACTTCGCGACAGCTTCGTCCTGCAGCATCTGCGCAGCAAGCGATATCGTCGACAAAGGAGTCTTGAACTCATGTGTCATATTGTTTATGAAGTCATTCTTCATCTCGGTAATCTTCTTATGCCTTACCGCCATATAAAGCGTTATAATGAATGTTATTAACAAAACAAAAGTGAACAATATGGAAGGAAGCATAAATTTAACCGAACCGTAAATATAATTGTTCAGAGAAGATGTCGGAAAATTCAATTCCAGAACAGCAACACGTGTCGGTGGGTCGTTCTTAAAAAGAATCTCCTTATAGATTTTTCCTCCATCAGGTTCATTTCCGTCGTAGCTGCAATATATTTCACGACCGTTCCCGGCAGTAATCTTGAAGTGATAGGGCAAGTCGATGCCGTTGTTTGCCAGTTCCTTCTTGAGGTCGCTGTTCAGGAGATTGAAATTTATACGGGTTTTGATCGGTTTTTCGCTTGCTTGATACAACATATTATATACGACCTCATCGAGCACCGCACGCTGATACTTGTAGCGCATTCTCAAGACATCAAGCGACAGACGTTGTGCATCCTGCACCGACATATTGTTTTTCTTTCCGCCCTTGAGAACCGACTTGAACTGCGAGGGGTTGGAAACAAATGTCTTGAATTCAAATGTAGAGACAACATTTCCTCCCTCGGACGAAGTTATATAACTGTGTTCAAGCTTTATGCCATTGTCGTGCAGTTGTCCGCGAAGGATATCGCGCTGTATGTCTTTTGAAAGATAATTGCGCATTTCCTCAAGTTCGAGATTGTATGAGACCTGATACAGACTCCGCCTGACCCCCTCATCAAAATGTTCCTTGCGCATATCCACCATTGTCTCTATATATGTAACCTGCAAATACAGCAATGCAAAGCAACATATACCCATGACAACTCCTACTATCCAGATAACATTCTTTTTCATACAGCAAATATAGAAACAACATTTCATGCACACACAAAAGAGTATGGCTTTTTATCTTATTTTTTCTTTTAATTAACAAATTAAACAATTATAATTATCAATACAACAAGTATAAAACCAAAAATCACTCCAATAATGCTAAATCAAAGTACAATTTAACAAAAAGTAAATCATCAAGCAATCGGGGGCTACACAATATTGCGTAGCCCCCGATTGCTTAAATATAATATTCTATTATTCTTCGTCCTTAACTGCAAGTTCCTCTACAAGCTTGTTTTGGACATCGCCCGGAACAAGTTCATAGGTAGACGGAGACATGATGAACGATGCACGTCCGCCGGTCAAAGAACTCAATGTTGTTGAATAGGAAGCCATCTCCTTCAAAGGAACTTTAGCCGAGAGTTTCTCATATCCGTTCTCGCTCTCCATACCCATAATCATACCGCGACGACCTTGAATATCACTCATCACGTCGCCCATCTTATCGGACGGAACAAAAACCTCTACATCATATACCGGCTCAAGAATCTTTGGTCCGGCTTCACGGAACGCTGCACTGAAGGCGTTGCGGCCTGCGAGCATGAACGAAAGCTCATTAGAATCAACCGGGTGCATCTTGCCATCGTAAACGATAACGCGAACGTCGCGAGCATAAGAACCTGTAAGCGGACCACGCTCCATACGTTCCATAACACCCTTAAGGATTGCCGGCATAAAGCGTGCATCGATGCTACCGCCAACAATACTGTTGACAAACACCAGTTTACCGCCCCACTCGAGTGCAACCTCTTCGGTAGCCTTGGCAGAAATCTTGAACTCCTGATTTCCGAAACGATAAATCTCCTGCAATGGCTTGCCGTCTTCATATGGCTCTACAATCATGTGAACTTCGCCGAACTGACCTGCACCACCCGACTGTTTCTTGTGACGATAATCGGCACGGGCAGCCTTGGTGATGGTCTCGCGATAAGGAATCTTTGGCTCCTCATACTTCACCTGCACCTTCTCCACATGCTCAAGTCGCCACTTCAAAGTGCGCAAGTGGAATTCACCCTGACCATAAACAATTGTCTGACGAAGCTCCTTGGACTGCTCAATGCGCCATGTAGGATCTTCCTCGTGCATGCGGTTAAGCACCTGCATCATTTTCTCGATTTCCGATTCATTCATCGGCTTTATCGCACGTGAATACTTCGATGCCGGATACTTGACCAAAGTGAAACTATTGTTGGAATCCTTAGCGTTGAGAGTATTACCTATTTTTATGTCCTTAAGTTTTACTGTACAACCAAGGTCACCGGCTTTGAGTTCATCGACAGGAACACGGTTTGATCCTGCGCTGCAGAACAACTGTGTAATACGCTCTTTTGAACCACGGTCTGCATTCTGAAGGTCATCACCGGCCTTCAAGGTTCCGCTCATTACCTTAAAGTAATTAACCTCACCGATATGAGGCTCCACAGATGTCTTATAGAAGAATATCGATGTGGGAGCTTCGCTGTCATAAGGAACAGTCACGCCATCTGCATTGACAGGCTGAGGCATATCAGTGATTTCGGGAGCTACATTTGCAAGGAACTCAAGCAGACGGCTTACTGCAACGTCTGTAGATGCAGAACAGCAAAGAACCGGATAGACACTGTCGGTAGAAAGACCGATTCTCGCGCCCATACGGATTTCATCGGTAGAAAGTTCCTCCGACTCAAAGAACTTATCCATAAGCCCCTCTTCGTTCTCGGCAGCCTTCTCCACAAGTTCCATGTGAAGCGCCTTGGCTTTCTCAAGTTCCTCGGCAGGAATATCCTCCACTACAGGAGGCTGACCCTCACCCGTGTATGTAAGTTTCTTCATCAAAAGGACATCGATGATTGTGCTGAAACCGGGACCGGCATTCAACGGATACTGGACAGGAACCACCTTGGAGCCATAAATTGACTGCAACTGTTCAATGATTGTATCATAGTCACACTTCTCGTTGTCGACCTGGTTGACCACAAACATCATCGGTTTTTTCATCTTGCTGATATAGCGGTAGCAGTTCTGTGTTCCCACCTCAACACCATATTGTCCGTTTATGACCATCATGGCCAAATCAGATACAGTCATCGCGCTAACCATGCTGCCAGCGAAGTCGTCAGAACCCGGGCAATCGATAAGATTCAGTTTCTTGCCGGCCTGTTCTATCTGGAATACAGTCGAAAACACCGAATAGCCATACTCCTGCTCCACAGGAAAGTAGTCGCTAACGGTGTTCTTTGCCTCAATTGTACCTCTACGTTTGATAATTCCACCCTCATAGAGCATAGCCTCTGTGAGAGTGGTTTTTCCAGAGCCGGAACATCCTACGATTGCAATGTTCTTGATTTCGTTAGTCTGATAAGTTTTCATACTATTTTTGTTTTAATTCAAAGGAAGAACGGGTTAGACGGCGAGCATCATTCTTCTTCGAGCACACTTTGCCGATAATCCCTTCCCCTCGTTCGGTTAGTTAGTTATTTTTTCAAATGAGGTGGCAATGTAGGAATTTTTCGAAACAAAAACAAATAGAAAGCAAAGCTTTTTCTTCAAAGGGACAAAAAAATTATCTTTGTAGAAAATTCTAACACAAAAATGGCAGGAATCTATATACACATACCATTCTGCAAGCAGAGGTGCAACTACTGCGCATTCTACTCATCTACCTTATATAATTTAAGGGAGGAGTATACGGATGCGCTATGCAAAGAACTCCGGATGCGCAGGGACTACGTTTCAGACGACACAATCGGCACAATATACTTCGGTGGCGGAACCCCCTCTACCCTCGCCATAGAGCAACTGAAAAAAATATGCGACACGATATACAGCTACTATCCAGTTTCAGAGTCGCCCGAGATTACAATAGAGTGCAACCCCGATGACCTTACACCCGAATTCCTGTCACAACTGCGCACACTTCCATTCAACAGGATAAGCATGGGAGTGCAGAGCTTCAACGACACGCAACTCAAAAGACTGGGCCGTCGTCACACAGCAGAGAGTGCGCGGCAAGCCATAATGAATGCCCGAAATGCCGGATACAGCAACATAAGCATTGACCTGATGTTTGCACTGCCCGGCTCAACAGCCGAAGAGTGGCAGTACGACCTTGACAATGCAATAGCACTGAAACCCGACCATATTTCGGCATACAACCTGATGTACGAAGAAGGCACCCCACTCTACCGTGCACTGCAACGCGGCGACTTCGAAGAACTGGGCGAAGATGAAAATGTAGAGCAGTTCGGCATGCTTATCAAAACACTGAAAGGTGCCGGATACCGCCACTACGAAATCTCGAACTTCGCCATTTCCGGCAAGGAGAGCCTCCACAACAGCAGCTACTGGAACGACACGTCATACATTGGCTGCGGAGCAGCAGCCCACTCCTACAACGGCACATCGCGCGAATGGAACATTGCCAACATTATGGCCTATATAGAAGGTATAAACAACAGCAACCGTAGCTTCGAGGTCGAGTGTCTGAGTGAAGAAGAGCGCTACAACGATGCTATACTCACCCGTTTGCGCACATCAGACGGAATACCGATTGAATGGATGAAAGAGAGGTTCAGTGCAGGCCTAAATGCTTTCATGCAACGTACTGCAAAAAAAGAGATTGCGCTTGGCAACCTCAAGGAGGAGAACGGACACCTGTCGCTCACCGAAAAAGGAATATTCATAAGCGATGCGGTGATAAGGGAACTTATATATGTATAATGTTTGGAATAGCACTCAATGAGCAGCTGCTATTGTCATATTATATTCTAACGAACACAATGTTTTCCAAGAGAAAAATCAAACCTTAATCCGCCATTCGGACGATTTGAGACTGTGATGGTGCCGCCATGGAACTGGACAGCGTGTTTTACAATTGCGAGACCAAGACCCGTACCGCCCTTTTGACGGGAGCGACCTTTGTCCACGCGGTAGAATCGCTCAAATAGGTGTGGCATATGTCTCAACTCAACACCCTTACCGTCATCCTCAAAGCGGATGCGGCATCTCTTCCCGGAGTTCTCAAGCAGTGATATATAGATGTTCTTACCCTCGGAGTAGGCTATGGCATTCTCTGTGAGGTTGCGGAAGATAGAGCCAATCAACGAAGGATTGCCTTCGATGACAACCTCTTCTCCAAAATCCGTATGGAGCATAAGGCGTTCCTCTTTGGGCATTACCGCCAACTCCTCGGCAACCTCATCTATTATCTCGTTAATCACCACACTCTCTCGGTTAATCAGCGCACTCCCATCCTCCATTCGGGTAATGAGCGAGACATCATTAAGCAGACGGCGTAAACGCTCATTGTGTGTATAGCAACGCTCGATAAGTTCCTGCCGTTTCTCCTCGCTTAGCGAAATACCCGACAGCAATGTTTCAAGACAAACCTGAATAGATGCGACAGGAGTTTTCAGCTCGTGATTTATATTGTTTGTAAGTTGTCGTTTGAGGCGGTTCCGCTCTTGCTCGGCTTCATAGCGATTGACACGCTCTATATCTTCACCGAGTCTTCGGGTGGTAAAATATGCCACTATACTCATTACAAGACTAATAGATATCATAACAACAAGAAACGACCAGTCGGCTTCGAGCAAGTCGTGCAGAGTATTTGAATAAGGAATGGCGGTGCGGACAACGACTCGCTCACCACGGGTAGCAGAGTAGAAATATTCGCGTCCATCGCTTGCCGATTGCCGGCTGATGTTATAACCCTCGCCCTTTGATAAAGCATTTGAGACTTCGGGACGACCACGATGGTTGTCAAGTGAGTCGAGCGGTATGGTATTGTCGTAAACCACTGCACCGGAGAGCGTGATGACTGATATTCGCAGTTCGTCAAAAGGCTTGTCGTGGGTAGCAATATAATCCTCATATGGCAACCCCTCCTCCACTGTGTTGAGCAGATGGCGGTTGTATTGCTGGAGTTGTGCATTCAGGAACTCAGATTTATACTCCTTTTCTCTGAAATATTGGAATCCGATAAAGCAGATTACAATAGCCCACGAAAATGCGAGCAATATCAGGAACAACCGCTTGTGGAACGACATCTTAATCTCGGAAGCCATAACCAAAACCTGAACGGGTTACAATGTATGAACCGTATGCTCCAATCTTCGAGCGTACTCGGGTAATATTGACATCTATGGTACGATCCAACACAACCACCTCGTCGCTCCAGACACTGTTGAGTATCTGTTCACGCGAACATATCTTTCCACGACGCTTTATGAGATAGACAAGTAACTCAAACTCTTTTCGTGCCAACCTGACCTCCTCGCCATCGACAGTGCAGCGCTTGAATTCCAAATCAAGGCACAGCCCATCGACAACCAATCGGTTGGGTTTCTCCATTGGATTATTATTGCTGTTTCTTTGGCTGGCCGTGCGACGAAGAACGCTTTTGACGCGGGCTATGACATTACGGACTGTGTAGGGTTTCATTATATAATCATCGGCACCGATGTTCAGTCCCATAACCATATCGTCCTCAGTATCTCGCGCCGTGCAGAATATAATGGGAATATCTGCCGTTTCAACATCGGCTTTCAGCATCTTTGCCATCTTTATGCCGCTAATCTCTCCCATCATGATATCAAGCAATATAAGCGAATACTCTTTCAGGTTATATCCAAGAGCCTGCTCGGCGCTGAAAGCTGTATCTACATCATAACCCTCATTTTCAAGATTCAATTTCAGCACCTCACACAAGGTTTCCTCGTCATCCACTATCAATATACGATTTGTTGCCATATACCTTATTAAATCATTTGGATGCAAAATTACAGCGTTTTGGCGAATGACGGAACGCCTGAAATAAGATTTAATAAAAATGTAACATTCCACTCATTGTCTGCATTTCACGAAAGCCTAATTTTTTTGAAACGTTTATGAAATGTATTGCCGATATTTTTGCAGTGTCAAATTTTAGAAGACAAGATAAAATGAAAACAAAAGTAATCTTGGCAGGTATATTAGCCTGCATCGGTATCGGCGCACAGGCGCAGGATGCCAAAACAGAGGGGCCTAAAGGCAAAGCGATTATTCAAGTGTTTGGAAATTTCCACACAGGTTTCGGAACAGAGAATGATGACCGGGGTTTCGAGTTGGAACGCAGTTATCTGGGCTACGAGTATAATCTTGGCAAAGGACTCTCGGTTAAAGGAGTTATGGATATCGGTAAGTCGAGCGATGTGTCCGACTATCAGCGTATCGCCTACATCAAGAATGCGATGATTTCTTGGAAAAAGGGTGGCTTGACACTCAACGGTGGTCTTATCTCAACCACACAATTCAACTTTCAGGAGAAGTTCTGGGGCTACCGCTATATAATGAAGTCATTCCAAGATGAATATAAATTTGGCAGTAGTGCCGACTTGGGAATTTCGGCAGCCTACAAGTTTGCCGACTGGATTTCAGCCGATGCAATTATCGTAAATGGCGAGGGCTACAAGAAAATTCAAAAAAATAATGGACTCAATTACGGTTTGGGCGTAACGCTAACTCCCGTCAAAGGTTTCCTGATTCGCCTATATGGAGGATTGAACGAGAGTGGCGAAGAGGGTAAAGAGGATATTGCAAACTTGGCTGCATTTGTTGGATACAAGCACGAGAATTTCTCTATTGGTGCAGAATATAACCAAATGTGGAATGCTTCGTATAAGGATGGTGCTGACCAAAACGGTTACTCAATATTTGCCTCAGCCAGGTTATCTAAGGTTGCTGACCTCTATGCACGTTTTGATGACCTCTACTCAAACAATGATTGGAACATTGCAAAAGATGAGCAGACAGCAATTCTCGGTGCGCAATTCAAACTCGGCAAGTATGTAAAGATTGCCCCTAACTTCAGAATGAGTTTGCCAAAAGCAGATAGTGCCGAGAATAGTTACTATGCCTATGTGAATTGTTACTTCGGGTTCTGAAAAAATATAAACATTTAATAATTAGACAAGTATGAAAAAATTTTTTAAATCAGCCATGACTATTGCCCTTGCTGTTACTATGGTTGCTTGTGGAAGTAACGCAAACAATGGTGGTCGTGAGTCACAGGAACTTTCCGGTGCAGGTGCAACATTTCCTTTGCCATTCTACAATGTTGTCTTTGAGCAGTTCAGCCAAACAAATGGTGATCAAGTAGCATATGGCGGTATCGGTTCTGGTGGCGGTATACGCAATTTGCGTGACAGGATTGTTGATTTTGCAGGTAGCGATGCATTCCTTTCTGACAAGGAGATGTCAGAGATGGCTCCCGTTGTACACGTCCCGACTTGTATGGGTGCAGTGGTTGTTGCCTACAACCTCGATGGCGTTGACGAGTTGAAACTGTCGGGTGAGATTATCGCAGATATTTTTGCCGGTGAGATTAAGATGTGGAACGATGAGAGTCTTGCAGCTCTCAACCCCGATGTAAAACTCCCTGCAGAGCCTATCATCCCTGTTTATCGTTCCGACGGCTCTGGTACGACTTTCGTATTTACCGACTATCTCACAAAGGTTAGCCCTATGTGGAAAGAAAAGTTCGGTGCAGGCAAATCCGTAAACTTTCCCTCTGGTCAGGCAGCAAAGGGTAATCCGGGTGTGGCCGGTGTGATTAAGCAGACAAAGAACACAATCGGTTATGTGGGTTCCGAATATGCCTTTGCTCAGAAAATACCTTATGCTTATGTTGAGAATCAGCGAGGTGAGTTTGTACTGCCTTCATCGGCTACAATCTCGGCAGCAGCATCGGGCGAGATTCCTGCAGACACTCGTTGCTCCATCACAAATTCGGATGCCGCCGGTGCATACCCCATCTCAACCTTCACTTGGATGATTATCTACAAAGAGCAGAACTATTCTGACCGCTCGAAGGAACAGGCTACAGCGACACTCGACCTCCTTAAATATATACTCTCGGATGAGGCGCAGAACATTACATCTGAAGTACATTATGCTCCGTTGCCAGCCAAAGCGAAGGAGTTGAGCATGGCAAACCTGAAGACCGTTACTTATGACGGAAACTCAATACAGCAATAACAAAATGCCATGAACGATAAGTTATACAAAATCCTATTGTTCGCAGCCGCATTGATAATGCCGATAGTGTGCGGGGGTGTAGTTTACGCCCTCGTCACTGACGCATACGATGCTTTCGAGCATTTCGGATTCTTTAAGTTTCTGACATCTTCGGAGTGGAGCTACACCGAGGGCGCAGAGCAGTATGGAGCATTGCCATTTATTACGGGAACACTGATGACAACTATGTTGGCTCTTGTTTTTTGCATACCGTTCTCGCTGCCCGTAGCACTATTTGTTGGCGAGTACTTCAAGGGAACACGCATTGCCGCCATATTAAGCACCGTAACAGATTTGCTGGCAGGTATTCCATCTATCATCTATGGTTTGTGGGGATTCTATACTCTACGTCCACTCATAATGGTTCTCAATATCTCGCCACAAGGCTCTGGCGTATTGACAGCATCACTTGTCTTGGCAATTATGATTGTACCCTACGCGGCCTCATTGAGTGCCGAGTTCATAAAGATGGTTCCCAATGATTTGAAAGAGGGAGCATACAGCCTTGGCGCAACCCGTGCCGAGGTCATCCGTAAGGTGGTGTTCCCTGTTGCCGGTTCGGGTATCTTCTCATCGTATATCTTGGCGATTGGCCGTGCGCTGGGAGAGACTATGACAGTAACAATGCTTATCGGTAACACCAACAATATTCCCGACTCAATCACCTCGACAGGAAACTCAATGGCATCTATTATTGCCAACCAGTTCGGCGAAGCAGATGATTTGAAACTCTCATCACTTATTGCCATAGGCCTGATACTGTTCCTGATTACGGCATTTATCAACTTGATAGGCAAAATAATGATTAAACGTGCAAGAATAGCATAACTATGGATAAGTTAAAAATCAGAAATCGTTTAGTAAAGGATAAAGCGTTGCTATGGGCTGTGTGTATATTTGCCGCCCTTACGGCTGTTCCTCTTTTTGCAATTTTGGGAGAGGTGTTTCTGCGTGGTTACGACCAGTTTTCGTGGTCATTCTTTACAGAGCCTACTCCAACAGCATATAAGGCAATGAAAGCAATCGAGGCAGGCGAGCCAATACCGGGTGGTATTGCAAACGGAATCATTGGAACAATGCTGATGCTTGGAATGGCTGCTGTCATTGCAATTCCGACAGGTATACTTTGTGGTGCATTCTTGGCGGAAAATCCCAAAAAAAGATTCGCACAAACGGTGAGCTACCTTACCGACCTGCTACAAGGAACCCCCTCTGTCATTATTGGTATTGTAGTTTATATCTGGGTAGTCGTTCCAATGAAAGGTTACTCGGCGATTGCCGGTAGCGTCGCGCTCTTTATCATGATGCTGCCACTGATTATACGTTCAACAGAGGAGACCTTAAAGATACTGCCAGTATCACTTAAAGAGGCCGGGCTGGCCCTGGGTGGCAACCGCGCTCGCGTAATGCTTAAAGTACAACTTCCCGCTGCTTTTGGAGGCATATTCACTGGTGTTCTGTTGGCTATCTCGCGTGTAATCGGAGAAACCGCTCCACTTATGTTTACCGCACTCGGTTGTTCATTCATCCGTTTCGCTATTGACAAGCCGATATCGGCAGTACCTCTTCTTATCTGGGAGTTCTTCAATGATCCCAATCTTCAAGAACTGATTTGGGGTGCATCACTCTTCTTGTTATTATTTGTTCTTACATTGAATCTTACAGCTAAATATCTTGCAAAGAAATGGAATCAGTAACACCTATACTTGAATTTAATAAGACTTGTGTATCATACACCAAGCAGACTATGGCGGTAAAATATGTATCGGCTGCCATTGAACGAAATACCATCACTGCAATAATGGGACCATCTGGTTGCGGCAAATCCACCCTCTTGAGAGCAGTAAACCTGATGCATAACCTCTACCCCAACATCCGTGTGGATGGAGAAATATTATTGAATGGTGAGAATATCCTTTCAATGGAACCTATTGATGTACGCCGCAGGGTGGGCATGGTCTTTCAGCGCCCTGCACCTTTCCCCACGATGAGCATCTATGATAATGTACTCGCGGGCTATGCACTTAACGGCATCCGCTTGTCGAAAACAGAAAAGGATGAAACCGTAGAACGCAGTTTAAAGAGCGTTGCACTATGGGATGAAGTCAAGGATGTACTCAACAAGAAAGGTACATTCCTGTCGGGGGGTCAGCAGCAGCGTCTGTGCATCGCCCGTGCGTTGGCGATGAAGCCTGATATATTGCTGATGGATGAGCCGACCTCGGCACTTGACCCTATCGCAACGGCACATATCGAGGAACTGATGCAAGAACTTCAAAAGGAGGTAACCATCTTGATTGTTACCCACAACATGGGACAAGCGATGCGAATATCCTCGAAATCGATGTTCATGTATTTGGGTGAATTGGTAGAGTATGGTGATACAGCCACGATGTTCTCCAATCCTTTGGATGAACGCACCAAAGCATACCTTACCGGCAAAATGGGATGATTATTTTCTGCTGATTCAAATTTATTGGTATCCAATAAAAAATATTGGAAGAACAAAGCGGACAAATAAAATAAGCGGCATGCAACTGCATGCCGCTTATTCTGTATATAAAAATGATTACATCAAACTGTCCGCGAGTGCGAGAATTTCCTCACCGATTGCATCGGCTGCCTTCTGTGTGGCGTTCGCATGGTTTCCTACATACTCACCCGTTTGCGCACATCAGACGGAATACCGATTGAATGGATGAAAGAGAGGTTCAGTGCAGGCCTAAATGCTTTCATGCAACGTACCGCAAAAAAAGAGATTGCGCTTGGCAACCTCAAGGAGGAGAACGGACACCTGTCGCTCACCGAAAAAGGAATATTCATAAGCGATGCGGTGATACGGGAACTTATATATGTATAACAACAGAGCAACCCTTGCCACAAAAGGAAGGGTTGCCCACATTGATATTCTATATCTTATCTCCCAAATAACTCCTCAACGCCTTCACATACTCTTCAAAAGCAGAAACACCTTCAGGTGTTATCGAGCACGTAGTACGGGGCATCTTGCCCTTGAAGCCCTTTTCCAC
>JAEIGA010005842.1_pt1 | contig 18739 bp, 24 predicted proteins | sample 9270691 | NCBI WGS metagenome assembly JAEIGA01 (sample SAMN17057246, study PRJNA624740) | gut metagenome | biome: biome; isolation source: fecal sample | host: Bos grunniens | place: China: Xizang | collected 2019 | reverse complement strand
CCTGTGGGTTATGGGCTGTTGTAGGCACAAAAAAAGAACCTCGGACAGGCTCGTCAGAGCCTATACAAGGTTCCCTATATTTTTTTGTTTCAGAATAAAGTTCTTTGCCCCGCGGACGCTAAATCCCTTTGCCCCGCGACATATAGTCAACCTTGTGGCTCAATTATACGTCTATGATTGACAATGCGCAAGGCCTTTATATGACTAGTAACTCACTTTTTTTTAGATATAGTTAAGAAAATACAAATTGTATGATGCAATATGACTTCATCTTTTTCCGCTGATTCTAAAAGCGGAGAAAGCGGAGGAAATTATCACCATATAGTGAAAGGAATTATGGATAATTGTCCCTCCTAAAATCAAATTGACAACACTTTTAATAAAATGGTTTTTCTAACATTTGAGAATGCAAAACAGGTACATCTATTTTGTATTTATCTACCACACTTTTTACTACATCAACAAACCATTCTGGAGCATAGGGCGATACGTATACTCTATCTATCAACTTATCTATATTAATAGGAATGTACATTCCCTTCTCCAATATATTATGCTTTTTAACAATTGCTCTCACTTCATTTTCATACTCAAAAGATTTTCTCTTATACCAAAATGCCCCATTAACAGAAGTGAATCTTTTTTGATAATCTATATATTGAACTTTACCTATATCGATGGCCGGGTCTCTATATAACGCCTCATACAAATGCCCTGCCGTTGTTTGAATGGCAATGGCATTAGTTACATCCTTTGAATACATTTTCCACATTGCTTCCGATTCATAATTATTCATATGCCAACAACTGATATATGTACTTTTTCTATTACTTTCTCCAATTAAATTTAATTCATTTAATAATCTTTCAGAATCAGACTTTATCTTTTCCAATGTTAATTTACTCAAATCTTGCCCTGGCGCAGTTAACATTGCATTTTGAAAATAATCCAAATAAAACCTATCCCACTCATTTTTTTTATCCAATGTTCCTTTAGCGCCTTCAAAAATATCTTCAAATGTACTGGAAACCGCAAAATATAACTCACCCCGACTAATCATGGAAATAAATTTCGACAAATCCATATATCTCCATAACATGTCATCGGGTAATGGTTCTTCATATTCAAGTTCTTGCCAATAATACCTTATTACAGTTTCATCTAACAGATGTGAGCACTTATCACAAAGAACAGCATATTTTCTACTTTTTAAATATCCCAAATGTGCGCAATCTCCTTCTGTAAAAACATGCTCACAATTAGTACATTTTTTTCTATTTTCCTTATAAAATATATCCAACTCTCTTGTATGCTTTAATGTCATCTCTTGCATATACACCTCAATACTTTATTCCTAACTGTTTTAAACGTATAGACATCCTTCTAGAAGTAAATAGGAATTTTGCTTTTGATATTACTTGTATTGTTTCTTATCTATAAAAAGATTACAAATTGCCATAAGAACTGCGAAAAGAACGCCCCCAGCAGCAAATACGAGCCAAGAAATTTTCCAAGCATTTGTGGTGAAACTCCAAATAAAATAAATTGCAGTCAGTACAAGCCAGTATACCAATACGATTATTTCTTTAATTCCTTCAATGGATATTTTTCTGACACTGGAAATCGGAACATCTTTTGTGAATCCCTCATTCTCTATATTGTCCTTTAATAGGTAATCCGTTGTAACAGCAAACAAATCACTTAATTGTAGTATCTTCTCCATATCTGGCAAGGTCTGTGCCCCTTCCCATTTGGATACTGCTTGTCGGGATACATTCATTCTTTCAGCCAGTTCCTCTTGGGACCAACCATTCTTTTTTCTCAGTCTGATTATTTTATCAGCCAAAATCATTTGCTATACCTCCACTCTATGAAATTTGGTGGCTCATTGCCATCCGATGTATCAAGTATACCTCTTTTTTAGGTTGCATACCATCAAACGACAACTTGAAATTAGTCAACTGTAGGTTGCCAAATACATTTTAATACATTATAAGACAAAACTGTGACTTTAATAAATTCAAATTTTCACATCTTATTATACCACCTGTTTCTTGCTTTGTTAATAAGCAAAGCGTCCAAAACGAGCGAAAGCCGTTTTGGATCGCTTCGCGATTCCAAACGGCTCTCTACACTTTCTTAAACTAATGATTTCAAATAAATAAGCACTTCATTTCCTTTTTTGTTTCTATATATATATCCATCTGTTTCAAATCCTAGACTGTTATGTAGTGCAATACTAGCCACATTATCTGCTCGAATCTGCTGCAAAACCACTTTATAGCCTTTGCTCTTAGCAATATCCATAGCGAGCGACATTGCTTCCTTTGCAACTCCCTGTCTTTGATAAGCATCAAAAATCTCTGGACCGCAAGAGATAACATTCTCAGAGTGCTGATACAAAGAAATGCAACCAACCATTTCCTCATTCTTTACTATCGCAAACATTTCAAAGTACTTTCCTTTATATTCTTTTTCATTCCATTTTCGAAACAAATCTCTGATTTCATCTATCGACCGATGCTCGCTATGCTTCTCTCGAAACATTTCTGCATCACTATCCCTAAAGTTTCTTAATTCAATCATGTTCAACCTCTATATCTTGAAAATTGTTAATTACAAATACCATCCATGTTCACGTTTAAAAGCAGGGCCTTGCGGCTTTTGCCCCGCCCAATCTCTTTCACTTTTTACTTTGTCAAATAAATCCAGAATTCTTTTAAATCTATCTCTAGAAGAATCATCATACTTTGGAGAGCAAAACATCTGTCGTACCTTTTCTCTTTCAGTTTCCCACTGGATGTCTGTTAGTTTCTTAATCCAATCAAGGCTGTATTTAGATGGCTCTTGATTAACTAGTACTTTATATAACCCAAATCCGCCCAATGCCAATCCACCTAAAATGAACACCCATTTTTTATTTCCCTTTTTCTCCATATAAACCCCTCCGTTTTTTAACTGCACTATGCCCTCGACACAAAATGTTTCGGCGGTTCGTCCAATTTGTAAATCTCTTCTTTCAAAAATTCCGGATAAATAATGTTATCTTGAATCTGCTCGATTGGCATCCAACCAATAACAACATTGCAGTTATCCTTGTGTGAGACAAATTCTCCCACATCAGGTATGTCGCTGCCATCGCAAAGTTCAATCATGTAATAAAAGGCTATATTGTGTGCCTGCTTCCCGTTCCATGCCCAAAAGCATTCCTCACTCCATAAAAAGCGTTCACATTTTATGTCTGCTCCCGTCTCTTCTTTATATTCTCGGATGAGGCCATCTTCTAATGTTTCTCCTATTTTCACATGTCCACCTGGCAAAGCATATTCATGGCCATCTCGGTCTCTTTGCACTAATATCTTATCATCTCGAATTAATACACCCACCGTTCTTAAATCACATATGTATTCATCTGTATTAAATAACCAGTCTTTATTTATGGTCATGACGATTCCCCCCATGTTTTATTGTACCACTTCATCAAATCTGTGTATGCACCTCTCAAATGATAACTTATCCCATTTTTGTTTTCTCCTATTATCGAAAGTCCCATTTTTTCAAGGATTCCTAATGATTTTATATTCTGTTTATTTGCATATGCCTCAACAAAGCAAATGTCATCTTTAATCTGTTCAAAAACAAATCCATACAAATCTCTAAAAATATTATATTTCCCTTGATATGACTCCATAATTTGTATTTCTTCCATCATAAAAACACATTCATTTGTGTAATATTGAAAGAATCCTATGACTTCTTGGGAATCCCGGTCTGAAATGATTACAATGTGCCGCTTCTCGCTTCGCAATCCTTCTTCCACTGCCTCTAACCAACACTGGAAATCCTCTTCCCGACTATTGCTTGTGGGAGCAATTGTATTCATATTATCATATAAAACAGAAAATAGTTGGTTGGCATATTGGTTAAATTCTTTCTTTGCCAAATAACAAAACTCCATTATCATACTGTTGTCTCCATTATCTTAAATCAATCTTTTCAACTTCAATTCAAATACCGGCTTTGTTACATACTCCATATATATCGGTCTGCCTGTATATTCTAAGAATGCTTTATACCTTTCAATCATCGCCGGTGATTTAATCATATCTAACACCTTGTCTTTTGAAACATACATAGATTCTGAATTCTCCTCTGATGGACGTGGCACCCCGCTTTTTGCTCTACAGATAAAATCTAGCATGAGTTTCGTTGGTATTTCCTTAACTCCATTATATCCCGGATATTTTCCTGTATTAGACGCTATGCCAAACACTTCTTTTACTTCAACATCCACTCCGGCTTCTTCCATAATCTCACGCCTTACAGCATCAATTACATTTTCTCCGACTTCAACTTGTCCTCCTGGAAACACCCAGCCTTGATTATGTGTTTTTACCATAAGAATTTCATCATTGTCGTTGAGTACAATTCCTGCTCCCGCTATGATATGCGTAGGCATAACCCATTCTTTATTTTCCATTATCCATAACCCCTTTCATTTAAATCCATTATACCTAATACCTTTTCTTACGGCAATTTATTATTATATAAATTATTTTTCATAACACAAAAGCGGAGCCAAACTCCGCTTTCGTTATGCCACAGTTGGCATATTCACACTATTTTAAAATAATATATGTGGTTGGGAGCAATGAATCCCCACTGTATGGAAGCAAATATTTTTGTTCACACAAACTTGCAACCGGTGCGGATATTGCATCTTCAAACAATCGTAAAAACGCCATGTCTTTTGCCATCTTTTTCAAATGAACCGGCATATGATTTTTCATAATGTTTGCCACAGTTTCCATTAAACCTTCCGCTTCTTTAGCAATCTGTTCCGTAGTGTCTGTAAATAGATTATTCAATTCTTGATATTGCTTTTCTGTAAATATTGGCACATTGCAACGCAGACCATTTATATCGCTAATAACATAACCTCTCCGAACCATCTCTGATGCAATGGCTTTATCATTTTCACTAAAATGTTCTGTTTTACCTTTGGCTATATCTAAGAAAACATTTGTCACCTCCTGCCTATTAAAACAATAGTGATGTACCATTTCTCCATTAATAGGAAAATCCATAAACTGAATATAATCACCTTTGCTATTTGTCATATTGGATATTCCAAAACTATATTGCGATGAACAGGAATCTAATCCCGAAACTTCTTCCCCCCATACAAAGCACTCTGTACCAAACTTATCTTTTGGATATCGGATATTAATTCTACCCTGTAGTTTGTTGATTACTGCATGATATAAAATAAAACTAACCATTTGCCAATTAAATGAATTATCATTCATATCCGCACCAGTAAATCCTATAGCCCTAATTTCATTTTTGTATTTACCAATTGATTCAATAATTGATTCCGCGATATGTTTCCGAAGATTAGCCGTTTTTGTTGCAACTTCACACGCAAACTCTTTCGTAAAAATAACGATGTTGGTATAATATCTGTTGCCCTCCTTTTTTAAGATTTCATAATCACTCAATTCCTTCAACTTATCTTCCATATAAGGAAGTGCAACCCCTATTTCCAAACTAATCTGTTCAGCCGTGAGTTTATCATTGTAACAAGCAAACAGTATGTTCTGTGAAATTTTACTTTCGCACAAATGATAATAATGATTTGCTCCATTTCCCCAAAACATCAGGGACATGCCTTTTGGATTGTAACTTTTTTCTCCATAATTTCGTTCCATACTCATACCTTCTTTCAATAATTGTCTTGATTTAAAAAGGAGATACTTAACCATACTTTCACTAGTCGAGAGCAATTTGGATATTTCTAAACACGATTTGTTTTCTATATAATACAGAATCACAGCCTTACGATATTTTTCTGCCAGCAATGATAACTCTCGCCGAAGTAAATACATGTCCGAAAAATCATCCTCATCATTCATTTCTGCCGAAAAATCTTCCGACAATTCACACTCTCGGCTTTTTAATTTTTTCTTACACCACTGCTTATATACATTGCCTGCGACTGCCCATACAAAACTGTAAAACGAATCTGCATTTCTAATATTGTCAACAGATTTGTATATCTGTAAAATAATATCCTGTGCTAAATCTTCCGCCTCAAAATGGTCCGATGTTCGAACAATGCAATATGAATACAGTGTCTTGGCCATTTCTGCGATTTTTGCATCTATATCACTTCTTTCCACTATGGCACCTCCTTTTCGTTTTCTATCACCGGTGTTTTCATTTATATAGTGGAACAAAATACTGTTTGGTTAACTTTTACTCTATAATATAGAAAGTTTTTTTCTGTTGCAACTTTCCCATACATATTTTATAATAATCTTGTGATTAGGGGATGGCACCCATAACAAAAAACAGTATCACAATTCATTTATAGCAAAGGGGATGATACCCATCGAAAAAAACATTATTGTTGTAGATGAGCAAGGAAACTATTATGAAGCAACCTACCCCAAAAGGGCAAAAGGGCTTGTTAAGAATGGCAGGGCACGCTTCATAGATGAAAACACAATATGCCTTGCGTGTCCGCCATGTGATATGGAGGATAATAATATGTCAAACAATACAGAAAATACGGCTATGGAAACAAAGCCAACAGAAAAACTTACAATGGATTATGTTCTTGGGCAAATCGAGAAAATTGCTACTGAAACAGAATATTTGCATAATGCAATTTCTGAACTTAGCAAAACAAATTCTATTGGACCTGGTGATGTTGGAACTCAGGAAAAGGCACACGCATTAGGAGAAATTGTTACAAGTCGCGAACACACAAATCAAAGACTTCTTTCTCTATATGAGAAAATGTACGATGATTTGAAAGCACAATCTTTACCAAGTGATGAGGAACGTCTTGTTGCTACGTTGCTCGGACAGATTGGTAATCATGTATTAAGCAAGAAAGATGTTGAATAGGCATTGCAATATGCTATGCAAAGTCCAATGCAAAACAGTACAAAACCGTTAGGGCATAACGCTCTAACGGTTTTATAATTATATTATAAGATTGTTTATAATAAAATGAACCTTTTATGGCTTTTTTACGACTATATAATTGAAACCGGTTTTAAAACATATGAGGAGGTGATGCCATGAACGAATTTGAACAGTTATTAAATCAAAACAAGTTGGCTTTTGAACGATTTGTAAAATTTAGAATATCTAATCTCTCAGACGCTGAAGATATATTGCAAGATGCTTACTTTACAGCATATAAAAATTGGGGGCAACTTAAAGAAAAACAATCATTCAAAGCATGGGTTGTCAGTATCGCTCGACACAAGTGCAATGACTATTATAGGAAACAAGCAAAATTTTCTGAAGTTCCCATTGATAACTTGGTAGAAACTGAACTTTTACAAACTCGTCTTGGATATGCTGAAACACCTTTTATTAAAGATATTTTAGATAGTCTGTCTGATAAAGATAAACAAATACTGCACCTCACCTATTGGGAAGAGTTGCCTCAAAAACAAATTGCAAAGGCCTTGGATATTCCTCTTGGCACTGTTAAAAGCCGCTTACATACTGCTAAACAAAATTTCAAAATGAACTATACTTCAAAATCTAATATAAGAAAGGATGATGAATCAATGAGTAAACTACCAAACAAATTGCCAGAATATAAAATCAGTGTCCTATCCCAACCTCCGTTTATTGTTAAATGTGAAGAACTTCAAGGACTAAGCATTATACCAAAAATAGGAGAAAAAATAACATGGGGGCTTTATATTTTTTCCTCAAAACAATGCGAAGAGTTTTCCGAGGTATGTGTTTTGGGCAAGGCTGAAGTTCATGGTATTCAAGGTGTAGAAATTAGAAGCATTCAGAATGACATTAAGAACAATCAAGTAAATGAGAGACTATTTGTTGCACAACTCACCGACACTCATTGCAGATACTTGTCAGAAACCCATTGGGAAAACGATGTCAAAAGAAGTATTACCTTTCTTGACGGTGAGATATTTATGAATAATTGGGGATTCGGCGACGACAATTGTGGAAATAGGATTGTTCTAAAACCTAATAACCTTATTAAGCGTGAAGGCAATATAATTACTAAAACTGTTGATAAAGAATGTCTAGATGTAGTCGGACGATATACTGTTGAAATCAACAGCAAAAAATATGACACTGTCTGTGTAATGGAATTAGGACATTTTAATAACGCTATCGCCATTGAACAGTATATTGATAAAAATGGTAGAACAATCTTATGGCGTAGATTTAACCGTGATGATTGGGCAATTAAACGATATAAGAAGAAATGGAGTGAACAACTTCCAGATAATGAACAACTGATTATTAATGGCGAAACTTATGTTCACTGGTATGATTGTATTACCGACTATATTATTTAAGACAAAACCGTTAGGGCAAAATGCTCTAACGGTTTTATAATTACATTTTCTTCTCTATCGGTAACCACAATTCAACGTAACTGTTATCCTTATCGTTACTGTCCGCATGAAACACAGCAATTTCTGGCGCATCCACTAACTGATACTCCGAACTTTCTAACCACTCCGGGACCGCCTGTTTACGCATTTTTAAATGTTCATTCATTGCAAAGACACTTCGTTCCGTTTCTATTACCAGATATTTGCGAGCAGGTACACGTATGATGCTCAACCTTTGTGCATTTTCTTCCCCTACGGTTTCTTTAAGATGCTCGTTAAAATATTGTGGAATTACTGTGCCTATTGTAAAATCATATCCCTCATCATTGATGGAAGAAATAACACTATACTCTACTGTACAATCCTTCGCCATTCCTTGCAACGCATAGCGGACAAATCTTGTTTCGCCTCTAACCATAAAATCATGTTGTTGATTATATCGGTCAGATGGGGAACCTGTAAAGTGAGTTGTATACCCTGTCAATATCATTTCCGGCTTTTCTTCAATTCTGTAATTCATAACATTGCCTCCTTCTAAAGAAATCTTTAGAACAAGTCGAGAAAAGGATTTCAGATTACCGCCCTTGGCCCGCGCTTCCGAAGGAAGTATTCCATGAAACTTCTGAAATGCTTTTGTAAAGCCGTCCGGACTTTCATAACCATATTTCAAAGCCACATCTATTACTTTGACATCATTTGAAGCAAGTTCCTGACCTGCAAGTGACAATCTACGATTACGAATATACTCGCCTATTGTAAATCCACAAAGTATGCTAAACACTCGTTGGAAATGATAACTAGACGAAAAACTTTGTGCTGCTACAACCTCATAATCAATAGATTCCATAAGATGCTCTTCAATATAGTCAATAGCCTTCTGCATTCCAATTATCCAATCCATAAATTTCCCTCCTTGTTTGGTATTATCATACCAAACAGTAACTTTCCTTACCCGATATTAAATGCGAAGTTTGGTCGGTTGTTACTAACTAGTAACCCCTTATTAATTAATATCCTTAAAAGTCCCATCTTCATTTCTTATAAATGTCATAACTTTATCTCCACCCCTATATATGTCTTCAATCTTAATTCCATACTGTTCTAAAAAAAACACCAAACAATAGGCATACATTTCCTGGCTCCAATCATCATAAATAATCCCGCCCTGAGTAAGCGACATAATGGTATTAATCTCATTTTCTTCATCAAACAAGTTTACATACGACGGAATCTTGTTTAGAAGTGATGCTTTATAATGAAATTTAGCACACAATTCATGAAATTGAATAGGATGTAATTCTTTATGTAGTAGTTCCACCATATCTGGATATTGCATGAAGAAATCCTCACTACATCCATTATCCATCAAATGAGATATTATCCCAATATCATTCATGAGTATAAAAAATGTTTTTATAAATGGATTATCATACGCCCAGTACTGCTTATCCTTAATTTTTTTTACTTTAAAAACAAGCATACTCCACGGAGTATTTGCATACTTCGTCTCTTTCAGTATGCTTTTCAAAAATAAATACTGCATTTTATGATTTTTCAGGGTGTCTTCTGAATAAATCATTTTACTTTCTGGATTCTTTAAATCACACTTAAGCGATAGTTCTTTGAACAACATTCCATATGAGATTTTGTTTAGCCACTGAAAGACAACTTTCTTATCTAATTTTACAAATTCATCATATCCTTTTTTCACTGCTTGTTTAATAGGCTTTTCTAAATTTTTACTCATGATTTCGTTACATTCAAGACAACAAGGAATGCACATTTGACGATATTTGATTTCACTTCCGTTAAGTAAAACAAGGTTTTCATTCCACAAATCAAAATCATTTTGAAGCCATTTAGGATAAACGTGCTCAACTGTTGTATCAACACTTAGTTTTTTTCCACAAATAAAACATTTGTCATATGTAAATGACATTGTGTCAAATGGATTAAATTCGTTTGTATTATTCTCACTCACTTTCATCACTCCCTAAACTCACTGATAAGTTGTTCTCTCATACCTCTATCCTCCCGAATTCCAATCTATTTGCACACATTATAACACTTTATCTATATCTTGTTAATAAGCAGTTCGGTCCGAAACGGAAGAAAGCCGTTTCGGATCTCGCTGCGCGAGACCGAACGGCTTTCCCTGTTCTTAGTTCATTATCTGTTTCACTTCTTTTTTACTTGTAAGCCACACAACCTTCTCATCATACTTTTCCAACATGCATTTAATGTCTTTCAGATTTTTATTCTGAAATGTATCCGTCCATTTCAGCAACGAGCAAATGGATTTAAGTGTTTCTTTCTTACCTTTTTCTATTCCTAAAAATCTCTTTATAGAACGTTTTATAATACGGCTCTTGTATAAATATTTAGGCATGTCTAAAACATAAATTTTATCTGCTTCTGCAAAACTCTGTTGAACCCAACTATAATACACGCCTTCAATAACCCAATCTGTATGAGACAATATTTCTTGTAGTAAAGATGCTCTCTTTTCAACTGGCATCTTTACACCATAACTTTCAGCACTATTATCCCATTGAATATCATCCAAATCAAAATGCGGTATGTTGTGCTTTGTAGCAAAAAATTTTGCCAAGTAAGTTTTTCCCGTTCCACTACATCCAATAATATGTATTTTCATATAACCTCCGTTTTGTTAGACTCAGGATACTCTATTGATAATCCTCAATAATATCAACAACTTCTATTCTACCACTAATAAGAGTTTCTTCCATATCTCCATTTGTTTCTCCCGACCAATACTGGTAAGCCTGTTGTAGTTTCTTATCAAAACTTTCTCCATTGACCTTCGGAAGCAACGCCGCATCTCCAGTAAAAGCCGGCTTGTCTGTCTTCAATTTAACAATTTGCAGTACTTCTCGATTATAACTTTCAAAATTCTCTTTCCACTTCTTAGTTTCTTCTAATGTCTTACATACATAAAGGCAAGAAAATCTCGACGGTAAATCAGGAAATGATTTTATCCGAACGAGTTCTGCAATAGTTTCTCGTACGGCTCTTGATTGGCAAAATACATATGAAGATACCACTTTTGTATTTTCTTTCGCATCGCCATCATTCAACACATCAAAAACATCTCTCCCATCCTCGGTTCTCTCTTCGCGTTCCATCCAGAACTTGTACAATCGATTATGTTCACCATTGCTAAAGTCAATAACTTGCCCTTTATACATTGGCTTTCTTGTAACAAGATGATAGTACTCCATAGTAGTGTCCTCCTCTTAGTTATCGTACTACAACTGCTTAACCATAATAATATTACTATCATAAGACCCATCTTTGTGCTTCATTGCTTTGGGTCTTTCCCCAACTCGTTCAAAGCCTATCTTTTCATAGAGCGCAACTGCCCTTTCATTTTTGCTCACCACCTCAAGTTCAGCCTGCTCATATCCACATTCTTTTGCAGATTCGAGCAATAAGGACATAAGTTCTCGACCAATTCCTAATCCCCAGTATTTCCTATATAATGCAATTCCTATGGAGCACCTATGTCTTACTCTCGTTTTTTCTCCTACTGGCGAAAAGGAACAATTACCTGCCACCTCACCATCAACTTCCGCAATAATCATCAGGTCCCTCTTTGAACCATTCAATGATTCTATAAACTCTTTTTCTTGTTCAGCAGTGATTCTTACCTCTTCTGGATATTTTAATAAAAAATCCGTCTCTGCTGCTGTTGCTTTTAAATATTCAACCAATTGTACCGCATCATCCGGTTTCGGATTTCTTAATATGCAAACTTGTTCATTTTTCAATTTTATCATTTTCTCATCTATTAACATCTTTTACATCTCCTTACTCATCCTTGCAAATAATGCCGTCACCATATCTGTTGCCTTTTCCTTCACTTCCCTACAAATCGCAGTTCTCCACAAAGCAAACTTTATAAGTCCTTCTCGGTCTTCGGAATCGCTGGTTAAGTATTGTATATAACCAAATCTGCTTCGTGCAAGTTGAAACAAATATACATAAGGCATTGCCTTTAAATCTATGTCTGTAAGTGGAAAATATCTCATGTATTCTGCTACATATTCACAAAATTCCTCGACATCAATTTTTGCTTCACTGCGAGAATATTCCGATGATTGTACATATGAACGCATTACTTCCCAAACCGCTGGAATCTTTCTTGCTGTCGAAAAATCAATGACTGCTTTTATATCTTCTCCCTCAAAAATCAACTGACATCCTTGGTAGTCTCCATGAGTTGATACGTATGTAATTCCATCATAATGTTTTTTGATTTCTTCACAATATTCTGCCAATTCTTTTTTGTAAAGCAAGTCTTCCTTAATTCTATCGTATAAGACATCTTCCTTGTGTTTTTCCAATTCACATAACAATCCATCGTACTTCTCTTTTGCAACATCAACTGAAAATAAATCTACCCACTCTTTATCCATGCCCATCGGCAAATCATACTCAGAGAGACTTTTATGAATCTTTCCAAGCATTGCAGCCTCTTTTGTAAGAAATGCCTTAGGAAAATCATTATAACCAAACTGTGTACCTTCCATATATTCTTCTATACAAATGCAATGTCCTTGATATACGATGTGCATTTTACCATCTGTTGTCGGGATAAATTGTGCCGTAGGAATACCATGTCTCACCAGAAAAGTGGTTAACTCAGCCTCCCTAATTAAATCTTCTGATTGGAAATCACTTTGGAATTCCTTTAAGAAATAACAGTCCGATTCACCTGTGACACGATAGCAATTTGCAGAACCCAGAGGCATCTTTTCTACTTGCACAACAGATATATTCCAATATTCTTTTATTAATTCTACGATTTTCTGTTCATTAAGTACGCTGTGTTCTAAAGCCATTGCTCTCTCCTACCTTTATCGACATTTTTTATAGCACGCCAACACAAGTCCTGGTTCTACTTCTTTTCGCATGCCAGTTTCTTTAAATCCAACACTCTCATAACACTTTCTATTTTTCACTAAATCCTCTGGAAAATCAACATAAAATATATTTGCCTCCGGAAATTCTTTCTCACACAGTAAGATGGCTGTTCGTGCTATCCCATTCCCCTGTCTTCCCGGTTTAATATAAATACGTTGTAAGTAATATACGCCTTCCTTCAGTTCATCAATAAAAGGAACTCTGCCCATACACTTATATGAAATTCCACCAACAATTTCCCCATCTTCCAGTATGGTAAAGTAACGAAAGAACGGTGTGTTTAAACGTTTCAGAATATCTTCGGTTCCTCGCAAAAACGGATTTCCTTCATCATGATATCTCGCATATAATGGCTCGAAGGCCTGCTTTTGTATCGCACATAACATCTCTGCATCTTGTTCTATTGTTGGTCTAATTGTTATCATACTCATCTTCCTCCCTATTTCTTTCGAAACACATCCAATATATGATGTGTCACACCTACCATATCCGGTCTTTCACAGATATAGAAATGATATTTCAAATACAACTCAAACATTTCATCATCCATTGCATCTACTGTTTCCTTCATAAAGTTTGTGGCCATATCTGTCCCGAGATAATGCAAACGTTCTACATCAAACCTAGACATCAATTCGTCGATATCTTCCTTGCGATAAAGCACAAACAACTCTTTCTCTGTAGATGTTCCCTTAAATGTCACAGGGTCTACCAAAGCATGGAACTGTTCATCACGAATCATCCCTTTTTGAAAGCAGAATTTAATAATTGTAGCATCATTGTTACAATATGCTGCAAATATGATTCCATTCTTTTTCGTGACTCGTATCGCCTCAGATAACGCCTGCTCTTGGTCCTCTTTCGTATACAAATGATACATAGGTCCTAATAATAAAGTGATATCATATGTGTCATTTTCAAAAGCAGACAAATCAATTGCATTCCCCTGACAAATTGTGACCTGCTCGTTTTCCTTCGTATTCTGTTTGAACACCTCTATATTATGCTCAACCAGTTCTACTGCATCTACTTGATATCCCCTTTGGGCTAGCGCGTGACTATACCGTCCGGTTCCTGCTCCTATTTCGAAAATTCGCATTCCTGGCTTTAAATATTTTTCAATGTATCTCATTGTGGTGAGAAACTCTACTGAACCGTGGCGTGATTGCAGTCTACCATCTTCATTGAAATTCTCATAATAACTTGTCAATATACTTTTTTGCTCCATACCTTCTCTCCTCCATTCCTTTTCTAACAAAAACAAAAATCGCACCAAACATTTCTATATGTCTAGTGCGATTATTCTATGAGATACTTATCAAAAATAAATCTATTATTTACATTCTCATTTATGCACAGACATATAAGACCTATCGACTTATAACTGTGCACGTTTGTCATCAGTTATAAGCAAATACGCCAATCATTCATGTATGTGACATAATCTAAATGTAAATTACGATTCATTTGGTTTCTCCTTTTTGTGATTTTTCATAACATTATCACTGCAAGATACAATTGTCAACAATTATTTTTACAATATTTCTCAAATTCACCTTAAACCCTGCTTTTCCCCTTACCAGATGCTTTTTCCATCACCAAGTAATATGTGCTTAATGTTTTCATCTATTTCACGTTCTGTTAAACCTTGCTGGATTAGTGGTTGAATTACTTCACGACTCTCTCTTGTATGTGGTAATTCAGATGCGAGTCTGTTCGCTCTCTCTTCGTTTCCGGCTTTCAAATACAAGAAACATAAAGTTGCACGCATGGTGGATTTCTGCTTTTCATTGATTGAGATAGGTAAACCTCTTTCCATCAGTTCGATAGCCTCGTGTGTATTTCCTTTTAACGCCAATGTACTCGCCAAACCCAAAATCATTCCTGGTTTATTTGGATAAATCAATAGTGCATCACGATAGGTTTTTTCGGCGGAATCGTAATCTCCCTTTCGTTGGTACTCCACGGCTTTTGTATGAATATTATATCGAGTCTCTGACGCACGAATTGTATCCATCCCAACTAGCAAGTCAATAGATGTTTCAAATATATTCGCCAATGCTGGCAAAAGCGTAATGTCCGGATACGTCTCACCACGTTCCCATTTCGAAACACTTTGCGGAGTAATCCCTAAATACTCTGCAATATCCTCCTGCGTTAGATTCTTTGAAATTCGATACTTCCTTAAATTCTCTGGTAAATATAACATAACAACCTCCTAATGTTTGATTCTAATGTAATTATATCAATGCTGCTTGCAATTTCAATGACGCGATAGTTGTCTTGAACTCAACCCAGTTTATGTATCCCGAAACGGAAGAAGGCCGTTTCGGATCGCTTCGCGATTCCGAACGGCCACACACTCGTTTACTAGAACTTTTTCCATTCTGTACTCTCTTTTTCCTGTTCTAACACAGCAATATTCTTGCTCTGTACTTCACCGATTACCACAAACTCCCCAGAACGATATTTTTCTTTTGCAATTTCTAATGCACTCTCCGCTTCCTCCGCTTCCACCGTAAACACACCTGAAACGACCTCTTCGATTCCAATTGTATATGTTTTCAAACTATCACCTCCTATTATTTTCTTCTAATTTACACAGAAACAGCCGATGGAGGTCGGCTGTTTTCTGTTGACTGATGTACAAAGATTTCCCCAAACGTAGGGTCTACAATAAAAACATCCACCTCTCTTTCAATTAAATTTCTCATTAATAGTATGTAATTTTTGTACATAAATAAAAAAAATACTCAAAGAAAAAGACTGCACAATAATGCAGTCAATTTCTCTTGTGCGGAAGATATAAAATCCCCTACACAAATGTAACACTATATTAAAAAAAGAGAAAAAATAGGCGATAGCCTATATCACACATCTTAATCGAGTGTGATTTAGTTTACCTCTATCGCGCTTTATGAAAAATAATTTGTACATATATAGTATGACTTTTTACATCAAAAACAAAATAATTCTGGTCTTTCTTTGCACACGTAAAACCCTATCATTCCAGACAATTTTCAATTTTTTCTCGTGTTTTTTGTTTTAGAATAATCATAAGAAGAACAACAGAAGAGAATACTCGAATCCTAGCGATTTGCTTCGAAAAACACATCAAAAACTATACCTAGAATAATTTTTCCAAAAATAAAATCGGCATTAAAATAATTTTCACCTCTAAAACCATAGTTTTCTGTTGGTCTTCTTATATAATGAGGGTAATATTCAAAAACTTCAAATCTTGTTAAAAACTATACTTTTCCCTATTATTTTCAGTGATTAAATTCGTTTCAAAACCATATCAAAAGAGACAATTACAAAAGAAAAAGACCGCAAATATATTTTGCAGTCTTTCTCTTTTTTTTGTGCTAGCAAACTGACATTACCAGCACAGAACTATTGTATCTTATATAATAGGAGAAAATGATACATATTGGGAATTCTCCGTCGCACTAATTCGCCACATCCAAATCCCTCTCAAACATATCCAAGAATATTATGATATAAATGCATACACAACAAAAATTTTGTTTTTAATTGTCTTTATACACTCCGCAAATTGTACATTTTTCCTTGCCATAAATAATTCCCCTGCCCGAATTTTCATCGTCGTTTCCATTAACAATAATCGCGTTTTTTTGACATTTACAAGAATCATAATACATGAAATAATTTTGGTTATATTCCACTTTTTCGTATGTGCCAGCCACCTCGTTTTTACTACATCGTTTGCCGTTTTCAGTCCACATGCACTGTCTGTATGCGACTCTTCCTTCTGGATTGTCCGCTGATAGAGTACAAAGTCCGCAGAAACCGATTGTTACGGATTCGTTGTGGTATCCGCCCCCGTAACATGGTTCCGGAAATCGGTCAGTCGGACACGGTTCGTGAAAATATAGATTTTCGATGTGTTCAACACTGTTTTTGTCCTCTGCCCATTCAAATAGAGCGAGACCGCACCCGTTGCATCCAAATGTCACTTTCTTGAATATATCATAATATTGTTTTTCCTTTTCCCAGTTGTGTTCGCACTCTTTTGTTTCAGGTGTAGTTACCACCGGAGTTGTAACTGTTGGTGCCGTTGTTTCTTTTTTCTTTTCTGTTTTCTGCGCTTCCTTCTTTTCAGTTTTTTTCAGGTCTGCAGTCTGCACAGATTCTTCCAAAATAGACTCTTCTACTTTGTCTCCGATAACGTCTTCCATCTCGGAAATCTCCTCCGCTTTCTCCGCCTCTTCCGTTTCTACTTTAACCTCCTCTTGTTTCACCTCTTTCTTGATAAGTGTTTTATCGTCAATTACATTGTCATGACCACACCCTACAACCATAATTGCCGTCAATAAAATTATTGCTATTATTCTTTTTCTCATTTAAAGCCTCCTTTTTCTTTGTTTTGGGCAGATAATTTATTCTCCGCCCCCATATTTCAATACACCCCTATTTTACTTTTCTCCTTTTCTTGTTCGAAAATTTCACGCTGACCTTTAAGCCCTCTCCGAACTTTTCTCGAAACCGCAACATAAACTCGGCAATCATTTCACGCATTTCTAGTTCTCGTTTTTCCTCTTCACTCATTATTCAATACCCTCCCCAATATTTGCTCTGTTTTTATTGTTCCAAAATGCCGGCTGTCGGCACTGAGATTACGTTGGTCCCCCAACAAAAACACCTCCCCGGGTCCGATTTTCTGCCAGGTATCAAGTTTGCTCCAGTTGTTCCAGTTTTCGTCCTCTATGTACGACTTTACGACCTCATCATTCACAAAAATACAATGGTAGTAGATTTCCACTTTATCGCCCTCTACGGCTATGATTCTCTTCAAAATCGTCATATTGTCCAACTTAACAGCGACAACATCGCCACGCTTATATTCGTCGGCTTTCGCTATCAAGTATAGTTCCCCACTTTTGTAAGTGGGCTCCATTGAATCACCACTGACAAATATCACAGAGACCCCAAACAACCGCAAAACCACAAGCAAAACACACAAGAAAATGAGCAGAGGCATCGCAATCTTATAGAGTCTAATCAGTAGGGTCTTCATTTTGTTTCTCCTGTTCTTTCGGTTTCACTTGTATTAACCTCATATCACGCCAACTAAGTTCTTTGTTGATTCCGCCCTTGGATTCTATCCATCTTTCAACTTTCTTAATATTTTCCGGCGAATCACTTCCCAAAAATCTTCTGGCGGTCTCGTCCGGTCGCATATACCCAGAAAGAATAAGAAACTCCCACTCTTTCAAAATAAACCATGGGCTCTCTCTCAGTGAGAAAAACAATTTGTTCATATATTGCTGGCAATAGCCCTCGAACTCTTCCTCTGGTATTCCACAGGATTCGGCACACCATTTTTTTGTTGTTCGCCTCCCGCTATATATACTGCGAATTCTTGAAAT
>JAEIGA010005841.1_pt1 | contig 18739 bp, 19 predicted proteins | sample 9270691 | NCBI WGS metagenome assembly JAEIGA01 (sample SAMN17057246, study PRJNA624740) | gut metagenome | biome: biome; isolation source: fecal sample | host: Bos grunniens | place: China: Xizang | collected 2019 | reverse complement strand
TCACGATGTGTGTCTGCAAAATCTCCATGTTGTGTTTGCAATAGGGCACTCCGGTCTCACCGGTGAAGATGGCGAAACCCATCAGGGACTTATGGATATGGCAATGCTTTTGCCCATACCAAATATGACTATTCTTGCTCCTTCTGATTACGCCGAGTTCAAGACAATGCTGGACTACGCCGTAAACCACTGCACAGGTCCCGTTGCAGTGCGCTATCCAAAGGCAGAGGTTTCCTTCCGCGAAATCAAAAGCGACATAAACCCGGTGGAAGCCGAGGTTGTTACCAAGGGCACAGAAGTTCTGCTGGTTTCTGTAGGCAGAATGCTCGACACTGCTTTGGAAGTGGAAAAACTTCTTGAAAAAGACGGTGTATCGGCCACCCTAATCAATGTGCGCTCCTTAAAGCCTCTTGATACCGATACAATATCCAAATATCTTTTGGGCAAAAAACTTCTTGTCACAATGGAAGACGGCATTAAAACCTGCGGTGCAGGTTCCTATATAATCGGCAAAATCGGCTCTCAGTTGCCCACAATCAATTTCGGATTTGACACTTGCTTTGTAAAACACGGAAATCAAAAAGAACTTTTTGCACTCAGCGGATTGGATTCTCAAAGCATATACAAAGCAATAATAAAAAAATACAAAGGAATGGCATAAATGGCAGAAAGATTAGATGTTGAGCTTGTTAACCGAGGGCTTGTAGAAAGTCGCGAAAAGGGCAGAGCTCTTATAATGGCAGGCTCGGTTTATGTTGACGGTCAGAAGGCCTTCAAGGCAGGTGACCGCATTAAAGACGGTATGAATATAGAAATACGCGGTGCTAAGCTGAAATATGTAAGCCGTGGCGGTCTTAAACTTGAAAAATCCGTAGAGGTGTTTCCCATTTCTCTGGATGGCAAGGTGTGTGCCGATATTGGTGCATCCACAGGCGGTTTTACCGATTGTATGCTCCAAAATGGTGCTTCCAAGGTGTATGCCATAGATGTTGGCTACGGTCAGCTTGCCTGGAAACTCAGAAGCGATGACAGGGTTGTAAATATGGAACGCACCAACATTCGCTATCTGGATTTTGAGCTTATAACCGATGAGGTGGGTTTTGTTTCCATAGACGTTTCCTTCATTTCCTTAAAACTTGTGCTTCCCGTTGCATATCAGCTTCTTGCCGATGGCGGTGAGCTTGTTGCTCTCATAAAGCCCCAGTTTGAAGCCGGCAGGGAAGAGGTTGGCAAAAAAGGTGTTGTAAGAGACCCGGAAGTTCACCGAAGTGTAATAGACACCATCACAGCCTTTGCTCACGAAACAGGTTTCTCTGTAAAAGGATTGGACTTCTCTCCCATAAAGGGTCCCGAAGGAAATATAGAATATCTTATGTATCTTGCCAAAGACGGAGAAAACACCACCGTTATTACCGAAGAGCTTGTAAAAGATACAGTAGAAAAATCTCATATGATGTAAAGTGGATTATATTATGAAGACTACAGATAATACTCCCCAAAAAGATAATATTCACAAAGGTCACCGCGAAAGAATGCGTACACGTTTCAAAGAAAAGGGCATTTCCTATCTTGAGGATCACGAAATCCTGGAATTGCTTTTGTACTATGTGTATGCACGCAAGGACACCAACAAAATAGGTCACAATCTTATGAGTAAATTCGGTAGCCTTGAAAATGTGTTCGCTGCCAGCGAAGAAGAACTGTTGGAAGTAGATGGCATTGGCGACAGAGCATCGGTGCTTATTGAGCTTATAGGCCAGCTTGTAAACAGGGTTCATCGCAAATCCATACCCAATGGCATAGTTTTGGATGACTATGAAAAAGCGGCTCAGTACTGTATGGATTATTTTCACGGTTTAGAAGTGGAAAAGTTCATTCTCATAAGTATGGATGCAAAAAACAGGATAATAAATACCGATGTAATCAGCGAGGGAGATCACAGTGCTTCTGTGGTTGATATCCGCAAAATTTTACGTCTTGCACTCAAACACAAGGCGATAAGCGTTATGCTGGCTCACAATCATCCCTGGGATTCGCCGAATCCTTCGGATAGTGACATAATCATAACCGGCAAAATTGTGGACGTTCTGGAAGGTATAGATATTTCCGTTGCAGACCATATTATTTGTGGCGATAAATATTATGTAAGTATGGATCAGAGGGGATTTATGACAATTCCTCGAAGCAGATGAGGCTGATACAATTGTTTGAATTTAAAGAAATAACATTTGAAAACAGAGAACTTATAGAAAACTACACCCGTTTCAAAAAAGAAAATTCCGAAATGAATTTTACCAATTTATATATATGGAAGGATTACTATAAAACGAGTTTTGCCCAAGTGGAAGATATGCTTGTATTCCTGCACCATATACCCGGAGGAGAAATGGTGTGCAGCTACCCCTGCGGAAATGGTGATGCAGTAAAGTGTCTTAAGGCACTCAAAGAATATTTCGATTCCTTGGGCAAGGTTATTATCATTACCAATGCAACCAAGGCAGAAGCGGAAATTTTCCTTAATGTATTTCCAAATGGCACAGTGACAGAAAACAGAGACTTTGCCGATTATATATACTCCACCGAAGCACTTTTAAATCTTTCCGGCAAAAAGCTCCACGCCAAAAGAAACCATCTCAATCGTTTCAAGAATAAATACCCGGACTACGTATACCGGGAGATTACCCCCGATGATTTTTCAAGGTGTCTGGATTTTGCCGGCAGGACAATGAATGCGGATGATTTTACTGAAGAAATTTCCTACGATGCAGAATACCGTAGCTTAAAGTGCCTTTTTGACAATTTCTGCAAATTAGGATTAAAAGGCGGACTCATTGAAATTGACGGAGAAATAGCAGCCTTCACCATTGGTGAGCAATATACTCTGGGCGGTGCCCTCATCCACGCGGAAAAGGCAGATGTGGCATATGACGGCATATATGCCGCCATAAACAATGAGTTTATAAAAAACGCCTGGACTGGCACCGAGTTTATAAACCGCGAGGAGGATATGGGCATAGAGGGCTTAAGAAAAGCAAAGCTATCCTACAGGCCATGCCGCTTTGTGGAAAAGTACTCTTGCTGGGTAGAATAAAGGGGATATATTGTTTTTCTTGACAAGTTAAAAAGAAGTATGTATAATTATGTTTACAAAAATAAAATGGAGAATGATTACTATGGAATTAACCGAGATAAAGGGCAGCCTTTTTGGTTACAGTAAAAAGGCCGTTCGTAAGTACATAAGCGAACTCAATTTAATTCAGGACACAGAGCTTGCCGCTGAAAAAGAATCTGCGGCAAAAGCTACCATGCAGTTTGAAAATCAGATTAAAGAACTTGACGAAACAAATAAGGCTCTTTGTGAAGACAAGAATCAGCTTTCCGAAAAGATTTCTTCTCTTGAAGAAGAAATTGCAGCTCTCAAGGAAACTCTTGCCAAAGCAGAAGCAGATAACAACAGCCTTAACGAAAAGTACTCCGAACTTGAAAGAGAAACTCAGTACTTAAGAGACCGCAGTGATGTAATAAGCACTGCTATTATCAATGCAGAAAAGTGTGCTACTACCATGATAAACGAAGCGGATGTCCGCGCCAAGGAAATGATTGGCGAAGCTGAAGACAAGGTTAAAGTGGAAGTTAAGCGCCTTGACACAACCAAGCTTTATATTGCCGAGGTTAAGAGCGCTGTTGAAGCTGCGTTCAGAAAGATCGAAGGCGAACTTTCCGGTATAGAAACTGACATCATGGACAAAAAAGAGGATATCTATTCCGACGACAAAAAAACCGGCGTAAGAGAAAAGTTTGAAATGTTTTTCAAAAAAGCGTAATTTATCTGTGGGTCGATGAAATCATCGACCCATACAATTTCTATATGATTTCAAGGAGGTAACAAAATGGAATTTGAAACCAAATGCCTGCATTCAGGCTACACACCCAAAAACACAGAACCGAGAGTTGTGCCCATAGTACAGAGCACAACATATGTTTACGACTCCACCGAAGAGGTGGCTTCCGTATTTGATGAGCCCACCAAATCACTTATATACTCACGCTTTGCCAACCCCACAGTTATGGCTGTTGAAGAGAAGATTGCTGCCCTCGAAGGCGGTGTTGGTGCTATGTGCACCACATCCGGTCAGGCTGCCACACTTCTTTCCATACTCAACATCGCCCGCGCAGGTGACAGCATCATCAGTACCGGCGAAATTTATGGCGGAACAGTTAATCTTTTTGCCTATACCTTCAAAAAGCTGGGTATAGAAACTATATTTATAGACAAAAATGCTTCCGATGAAGAAATCATGAAGGCATTCAAGCCCAACACCAAGGCTGTGTTTGGCGAAACCATTGCAAACCCCGCACTTACAGTTTTCGATATCGAAAGATTTGCTCGCATTGCCCACGCAAACAATGTGCCCCTCATTGTGGACAACACCTTTGCAACTCCTGCACTTTGCAGACCTATTGAGTTTGGTGCAGATATAGTTATCCACTCCACATCCAAGTATATGGATGGTCACGCAGTTCAGGTTGGTGGTGTCATTGTAGACAGCGGTAACTTCGATTGGACATGCGGCAAGTTCCCCGAGCTTGTAGAGCCCGATGAATCCTATCACGGCATTTCCTATGTGGAAACCTACGGCAAGGCTGCATATATCATTAAAGCAAGAATGCAGCTTATGAGAGACTTTGGTGTATATCCTGCGGCACACTCCGCATTCCTTTTAAACCTTGGTCTTGAAACCCTTGCAGTAAGAATGCAGAGATATTGCGAAAATGCAATTAAGGTTGCCAAATTCCTTGAAAACCACGAAAAGGTACAGAGCGTTAAGTATCCCGGTCTTGAAAGCGATGTGGATTACGAGCTTGGCAAAAAATACCTTAAGGGTGCCAGCGGTGTAATATCCTTTGTAATTAAGGGTGGCAGAGAAACCGCTATGAAGTTTATGGACACATTGAAGCTTGCTTCCAACGAGGTTCACGTTGCAGATATCCGCACCTGTGTTCTCCATCCCGCAAGCGAAACCCATCGCCAGCTTACAGATGAACAGCTTGTTGCTGCAGGTATCGAGGCAGGCATGGTAAGATTTTCCGTTGGCCTTGAAAACATTGACGACATTTTGGCAGACGTTAAAATGGCACTTGATGCAGTAGAATTATAATTGTATCAAAGGTATGCAAATAATTAACTTTGCATACCTTTTTTATATCTTCAAAAAAAATAACCCAACAGGGCACTGTTGGGTTTAATTTTATTTATTTGTCGGAGCCGTTTTTCAGACCATCCATATATTCTTTTATTTTTTCAAAGGTTTCATTGCTTATTATATGTTCAATCTTACAGCTGTCATCGTAGGCAGTTTCTTTGCTTACACCAAGGGACATCAGCACCGCAGCTATAAGCTCGTGCCTTTCGTACATGGCGTTGGCTATTTCAAGACCTGTGTCTGTAAGGCTAATGCCCCCGTCTGCGTCTACAACTACATATCCCGATTCTCTCAGTGACTTCATGGCAACGGACACACTCGCCTTGGAAAATTCCAATTCGTGGGCTATATCAATGCTACGTACAAAACCATTCTGCTTCTTTAATATTAGTATGGTTTCGAGATAATTTTCTGCAGATTCCTGTATTTTCATGGCAAATACAACCTTTCTTTGATGCTGATTTCATTTTACCATATATCGACAAAAAAGTCAAAGGATTATTTTATTTGAGGGTTAAGTGGGCAAAATGCTTGTTTTATGGCTGGATTATACTATAAAAATGCTGATATTCTTAACTAAAATGCTGATATTTTCTATTTCTTTTTTTTGAAAAAACGAATATAATATAGTTAACTATATATTTGCAAAGGAATGATTGTATATGAAATTAAGACCACCGTCAATACCTCTTGTAACGGTAGATCCCTTTTTCTCCATATGGTCTATGGAAAATGAACTCAACACAGATTTTACCAGACATTGGACAGGCAGAACATTTCCAATGACTGCAGGTGTTGTAATAGATGGCAAGTATTATGCAGTTATGGGTACAGACAATCCCGATACCTTATATAAAATGCAAAACAATGAATACGTGTTCAATCAGGATAGCGTAGAGGTTACACCCTTGTTTACTTACTACACCTTCAGCAATGATATATGCAAGGTTAAGCTTTCCTTTGTAACACCTCTTCTTTTGGACAGACTCGACATCCTCAGCCGTACAGCTTCCTACATTGAGTACGATGTAGAGGTTATTGACGGCAAAGACCACGAGGTTATGTTCACCTTTGGCATTGCGGCAGAGTGTGCTGTAGACAACTGCACACAGGAAGTAGTTTTTGGCAAAACCGAGGGATCTGTTTATTGTGGCAACAAAGAACAGAAAATTCTCAATCGCAGCGGCGACCGCATGTGTATAGATTGGGGTTATCTCCATGTTGCAGATACCGACGCAAAAATTGTCAATATTTCCGACGGACTCATTACATGGACATACCGACCCCGAGAACTTGACATCAACGGTACATATGTTGCCATGAAGGACAACCCCTATATATGGCTCGAAAAGAAGGAGCTTTCCGGAGTAATTACTCTTGGCTATGATGAAGTTAAACCCATAGAATATTTTGACGTACAGCTTGATGAATACTACAAAAAGTATTATGCATCCTTTGACCATATGCTTAAAGTCGCAAAGGACGAATACTACGAAATCAAAGCTCTTTGCGAAAAGTTTGACGAAAGTCTTCTTAGCGAAGGCAAGAAGTATGGCGAAAAGTATCTTGAAATGATATCTGTCGGCTATCGTCAGGCAATTTCCGCTCACAAGCTTGTGGAAGATACCGAAGGCAACATTCTTTTCCTTTCCAAGGAAAACTATTCCAATGGTTGCATTGGCACATTGGATGTTACATATCCTTCCATTCCGCTGTTCCTTAAGTACAATCCCGAGCTTGTTCTCGGTATGCTTCGCCCCATTATTAAGTATGCACATCTTCCCGAGTGGACATATGACTTTGCTCCCCACGATGTAGGTCAGTATCCCTTGGCAAACGGTCAGGCATACGGCGGATATCCCCATCAGGGAAAGAAAGGTGACACTCCTGTTCTTGAAAAGCAGATGCCTGTAGAAGAATGTGGCAATATGCTCATATGCGTGGCAGCTGCAGCTCACTATTCCAAGGACAACAGCTTTGCAATGGAAAATGCGGCTATCCTTAAAAAGTGGGCAGACTACCTTGTGGAATATGGCTACAACCCCGGCAATCAGCTTTGCACCGATGACTTTGCAGGTCACCTTGCTCAGAACTGTAATCTCAGTGTCAAGGCAATAGTTGCCCTTGCTTGCTACGGCAGAGTATTTGAAGATGCCAAGTACGCAGAACTTGCCAAGAAAATGGCTTCCGATTGGGTTAAAGATTCCAAGGGTTCCGAGGGTACACGCCTTGCCTTTGACAAAGACGGCACATGGAGCCTTAAATACAATATGGTATGGGACAAGATTCTTGATCTTGGTCTTTGGGATAAGTCTGTATACGATGCAGAAATTAAGACATATATTTCCAAGATGAACAAATACGGCGTTCCCCTTGACAGCCGTTCCGACTACACCAAGACCGACTGGGAAATCTGGGCAACTGTTCTCTGCGAAGATGATAGCTTCTTAAAGCTTGTCACCGAAAGAATATGGGATATGCTTAACGAAACCAAGGACAGAGCTCCCTTTGCCGATTGGTACTATAGCTCCACCGCAACCTTAAGATGCTTCAGATGCAGAAGCGTAATTGGTGGCATTTACATTAATCTTATATAACACATAATGTACACAGCTGTTTCCAAAAGGAAGCAGCTGTTCTTTTTTTGTTAATGCCGGCTTGTTTCTTTCTGTGGTGCAACAGTTAACGATGCACTCGTTTGTGTGTGTCATCCTGAGCGTAGCCGAAGGATCTCCCTTGTAGTGAGGAAATAACCCTTGTTAGGATTATCGTGGTTGAAACACCTCAAATCTCTACTTTGTTTTCCGCAAAACACACATATTTGTTGACTTATTCGCAAAAATTTTATAAAATAAATATGTAAATATTCTTCCGAAAGGATGCCGTAATATTGTTTATAACAAATAAAAGGAGAGAATAAACATGGCTTTAATTAACATTAAATTCGCATCGGAAGTGCTTGGCAGATGCACAAGCATAGATGTAATAATTCCCCAGAAAAGCACTGCGGGACAGATAGGTATAGACAGCAAAGCAGAAGGTGAAAAATACAAGTGCCTTCTTTTGCTTCACGGTTTAAGTGACGACGGCACCATTTGGGCTCGCAGAACTTCCATAGAGCGCTATGCAACAGAAAAAGGCATAGCTGTAATAATGCCTTCTGCAGACAGAAGCTTCTATACCAATATGAAGTACGGCGACAGATTCTATGACTTCATTAGCGAAGAAGTACCGAGAATTGCCCGCGAATTTTTGCCCATATCCGATAAGCGTGAGGACAATTTTGTTGCAGGTCTTTCCATGGGTGGCTATGGTGCGCTTAAAATAGGTCTCAAAAATCCCGATAAGTATGCAGCTTGTGCAGGGCTTTCTTCCGTTGCCGATGTAAAGGAATTTATGCCTTCAAGACCATCACAACTTATGCAGTGCATATTTGGTACAGAAGTTCCCGATGAAGAGGATTTGTTCTGCCTTGCAACGGAGTGCAACAAATCTTTGGTTAAACCCAGAGTGTATATGGGCGAAGGCACTGAGGACTTTATGTATGATGCCAATATCCGATTAAAAGAGCATTTTGAAACCTTGGATTTTGACTTCACCTACAGAGAATCCGCAGGTACTCACTGCTGGGAATTCTGGGACGAATACATTCAGTATGTTTTAGATTGGATGCTTGGAGAATAATATGGAAACTAAACATTACATATTAAACAGAATAGACGGCGAATATGCCTACCTACAAAATATTGAAACAGGCGACGAAGTGTTTATTGCCTTGTATCTTCTTCCCGAGGGTGCAGATGTGGGAAGCAAAATCAAGTGCGAAATGTTTGAATATACATTGGAATAAATTAATGTTTTGAGATGTTTCGTGTTTTTTTGAATGATAATGCTTTGTCATTCTGAGTAAAACCTTCTTGTCATCCCGACTAAAACCTTCTTGTCATCCCGAGCTTGTCGAGGGATCTCAATTACGCAGTTTCTTACACTTGAGATGTTTCGACTACGCCTTACGGCTTCGCTCAACATGACAAATGCTTCCTGTCATTCTGAGTGTAGCGAAGCGGAATCGAAGAATCTCAATTACGCACAAACTAATACTAGAGGTGTTTTAATGTACTATGTTTATATCATAACAAATAAAACCAATACAGTATTATATATTGGCGTTACCAATAATCTTGAAAGAAGAATGTATGAACATAGAAATATGCTTGTTGAAGGATTTAGCTCAAAGTATAAGTTATCAAAATTAATTTATTATGAAGAAACAAAAGATGTAAACGAAGCTATATTGCGAGAAAAACAATTAAAGGGATGGAGCCGTGCAAAAAAGAATAATTTGATTGCGAGTTTAAATCCCGAATGGAATGAGTTGCTACCTTGAGATGTTTCGACTACGCCTTACGGCTCCGCTCAACATGACATTTTGCACATTTTTTCGAATGATAATGCTTTGTCATTCTGAGTAAAACCTTCTTGTCATCCCGACTAAAACCTTTATGTCATCCCGAGCTTGTCGAGGGATCTCAATTACGCAGTTTCTTACACTTGAGATGTTTCGACTACGCCTTACGGCTTCGCTCAACATGACAAATGCTTCCTGTCATTCTGAGTGTAGCGAAGCGGAATCAAAGAATCTCAATTACGCACAAATTAGCTCTTAATATAATAAAAATTTCTGTATAAGGAAGTGATCTCATGCCAACAATAAGAGAAATATACGAACAAAAGGAAAATATGCTTCTGTCACCCATGGGCTTAAAGGTAACAGACACCAAGGGCAGATTGGTGCCCGAGGAAAAGTGCCCTCTGCGTACAGAGTTCTGCAGAGACCGTGACAGAATCATACATTCCAAATCCTTCCGCAGACTAAAACACAAAACCCAGGTGTTTATATCCATACACAGTGACCACTTCCGCACTCGCCTTACTCACACTCTTGAGGTAAGCCAGATAGCCCGCACCATAAGTCGTGCTCTCGGACTTAACGAAGACCTCACCGAGGCAATTGCCATGGGCCACGACCTTGGTCACACTCCTTTCGGTCATTCCGGCGAGCGTGCGTTGGACACATTAAATCCTATGGGCTTCAAGCACAACGAGCAGAGCCTCAGAGTTTGCGACGTGTTGGAAAAAGACGGCGACGGCATGAACCTTACTCACGAAGTCCGTGACGGCATCTTAAATCATTCCGGAAACGGCATGGCGGAAACTCACGAAGGCATGGTTATAAAATTCGCAGACCGATTTGCCTATATAAACCACGATATAGACGATGCCGTAAGGGTAGGGGTTATATCCCGTATAGACCTTCCTTTAAACTCCGTAAATCTTTTTGGTGCCACAAATACCGACAGAATAACTTCCATGATAGAGGATATGGTTGCAAACAGCAAAATCGCAGGTAAAATCTGCATGTCTCCCGAAAAGGAAAAAGCTATGCTGGAGCTTAGAGAATTTATGTTCGATGCAGTATATCGCGACAACGCCGTAAAGGACGACCAGACCTTTATGGTTATAGAAAAGCTTTACAGATACTTCCGTTCCCATCTTGACAAGCTTCCGGAGGAATACGGCAGACTTCTGGAAGATTGGAACCATGACACAGTGGTGTGCGATTACATATCCGGTATGACGGATAACTACTGTGTAAATCTTTTCAATGAATTATTTATGCCGATTAAGACAACAGTATAATATAAAAAAAGGGATTTTCGTTTTTTTGTCGAAAAGGATAATATAGGAGGATGATTATGCCTTTATATCCTGAATATTTAATACGCGAAGTGGCTGACAAAAACGATATCCGCGATGTAGTTTCACAATACGTTAACCTAAAGAAGGCGGGCAGCTCATATGTAGGACTTTGTCCTTTTCACAATGAGAAGACGCCTTCCTTTTCTGTATCACCCCAAAAGGGAATATTTCATTGTTTTGGTTGCGGAGAAGGCGGCAATGTCATCCATTTTCTTATGAAAATTGAAAATATGCCTTTTGTAGAGGCTGTGGAAAAGCTTGCCGAGCGAGCCGGTGTCACCCTGCCCAAGCCCGACGAAAAGTCCGGTGCCAAGGCGGCGGCACAAGCCAAAGAGAGAGAACTTATCTACGAAATGAATATGGCAGCGGCGGAGTTTTTCTATGCCAACTTAAAAGAGGGCAAAGCTGCGGTGGAATATTTCAAAAAACGTGCTCTTTCCGGTGCGGAAGCCAAGGCATTTTTCCTGGGCTATGCCAAGGATAGCTGGGATGCACTTTTAAAGCACCTTAGAGAAAAGGGCTACACCGATGGCGATATCCTCAAGGCAGGCCTCATCAAATCCGGAGAAACAGGCAAGTACTACGATGCTTTCCGCAACAGAGTTATGTTTCCCATATTCGACACCCGAAACAGGGTAATAGGCTTTGGCGGCAGAGTTCTTGACGACAGCAAGCCAAAGTATCTCAACTCACCGGATTCACCTGTGTTCAACAAAAGTCGCAATCTGTATTTCTTAAATACCGCGCGGCGTTCCGGCAAACCCTTTGTCATTCTTGTGGAAGGGTATATGGATGTCATAGCTCTTGCCAAAAGCGGCTACACAAACACAGTGGCAACCCTGGGTACTGCTCTTACAAGCTCTCAGGCAAAGCTTATTGCCTCGGAGTTCAAAGAAGTGGTCATCTGTTACGACAGCGACGGAGCCGGACGAAAGGCAACACTTAGAGCCATATCCATATTAAGAGAACAAGACATATCCATATCGGTTCTGAATCTTAAAGACAAAAAGGACCCCGATGAATATATCAATGCCTTTGGCGTAACAAGGTTCAACAACTGTGTGTCAAAGCGCAAGTCCGATATGACATATATTATGGATATATTTGAAGAGGAACACGACCTTAACGACAGAACACAGAGGGTTGCATATGTAAGCCATATTATGGAATACTTAAAGCTTATACGCAACACCGTGGAGCTTGATGTGTATGTGGACGAGCTTGCTTCACGCACCAAGGTTTCGTCAAATGCAATCTACTCTCAGCTGGGCGTGGTAAAACAGGTGTCAAAGCCTGCTGATCTTACCAACGAAACCCCCGATGTCACCATGATTGCCCAAAGAAAGACCAAACTTTCTTCGGATAGTGCCCTGGAGCGAACCAGAGAGCATCTTCTGTCGCTTCTCATGTCAAACAAGGGCTTGTACAAACGCAAAAAACAGCTTATATCAGCCTCGTTGTTTGAAAATGAAACTCACAAAAAGCTTTTGAACTATATTCTTGCTTTCTACGATATAGACAAGGCCATAGAGCCTTCACAGGTGTTGGATTTCTTCACGGAAGACGAGGAGATAAAAGAGGTTTCTCTTATACTTTCTTTGGACAACCGTACCGACGATGCGGACAAGGCTTTTGACGATTACCTTAAGGTTATATCCCAGCGTATGAACCGCAAGAAGATACTCACTGAGTTAAACAGCGTAAGCGAAGATAAAATAAGTGAAATAAACAAGATTATAAAAAACCAATCTTAAGTTGATGCAAATTAAGAGGGAGGATTTTTGCAGTGGAAATTAAAGAAGAAAAGAATTTAACAGATAAGAAAACTGCCATACTTGAGCTTGTAGAGCTTGGTAAAAAGAAGGGTGTACTTTCCTACAAGGAAATTGAAGAAGCCCTGGCAGAATTCGAACTTGATATCAAAGATATCGAAAGAGTTTACGAAAACCTTGAAGCTATGGGTATAGAGCTTGTAAAGGATATGGACAAGGAACTTGAAGAAATTCAGGCAAACGAAGAAGAAATCGACCTTACCATTCCCGAAGGCATAGGTCTTGATGACCCTGTACGCATGTACCTCAAGGAAATAGGTAAGGTGCCTCTGCTTTCTGCAGACGAAGAAATCCGTCTTGCAGAGCTTATGCACGAAGGTGACGAAAAAGCAAAGAAAAGACTCTCCGAGGCAAACTTAAGACTCGTTGTAAGTATTGCCAAAAGATATGTAGGCAGAGGTATGCTTTTCCTCGACCTTATCCAGGAGGGTAACTTGGGTCTTATCAAAGCCGTAGAAAAGTTCGACTACACCAAAGGCTACAAGTTCAGTACCTATGCTACCTGGTGGATCAGACAGGCCATTACCAGAGCCATTGCCGACCAGGCACGTACCATAAGAATACCTGTTCATATGGTAGAAACCATCAACAAGCTTATCCGTGTATCCCGTCAGCTTCTTCAGAAGCTTGGCAGAGAACCCAGAGTTGACGAAATAGCCAAGGAAATGAACATGAGCAAAGACCGCGTTCGCGAAATCATGAAGATAGCACAGGAGCCTGTTTCCCTCGAAACACCAATCGGTGAAGAGGAAGACAGCATCCTTGGAGACTTCATCCCCGACAGTGATGCTCCGGCACCTTCCGAAATGGCAGCCTTCACTCTTCTTAAAGAACAGCTCATAGACGTGCTCGATACCCTTACACCCAGAGAAGCAAAGGTTCTCAAACTCCGCTTTGGTCTCGATGACGGCAGAAGCCGCACTCTTGAAGAAGTGGGTAAGGAATTTAACGTTACCAGAGAACGTATCAGACAGATCGAAGCCAAGGCTCTTCGCAAGCTGAGACATCCCAGCAGAAGCAAAAAGCTTAAGGATTTCCTTGAATAAATGAAAATCGAAAAGTTAGACAAAATCATTATAATTCTGTTTTTGTTAGCGTTTTTTGCAATAGTCGGCGGACACATTCGCAGGCAAAATTACAATCCCGAAAAGGAATTATCCGCCAAGGAGCGTAATAAGCTTATAAATGTGGAAGTGGTGGGTGAGGTCAATGACCCCGGCAAGGTACGTGTTGCCAAGGGCAGTAAGGTCTACGATGCCATATATGCTGCCGGAGGTATTACGGAATATGCCGATGTTTCCAAGATTAAAACCGATATTGCGGTAAAGGAAAACACCCGCATTATTGTTCCTCGCATCGGAGGCAATTCGGGCATACAGGTAAACATCAACACTGCAGATGCTACCGAGCTTATTGCCATACCCGGCATAGGCGAAACTCTTGCAAACAATATAATAGATTACAGAACCAAGAACGGAAAATTTGCCACGCCTGAGGACATTGTCAAAGTAAAGGGAATTGGCGAAAAAACTTACGAAAAAATTAAGAAATATATTATAACGGAGGAAACTGAAAAATGAAAATTTTGATAGTAGACGACGAAAAACATCTTGTGAAAGGTATGAAATTCAATTTTGAACAGGACGGATATATCGTAGAAACAGCCTTCGACGGTGAAGAAGCATTAAAGCTTGCTCACGACAAGAATCTTGATATCATCATTCTAGATCTTATGCTTCCTAAGATTGACGGTCTTTCCGTATGCCAGAAGATAAGAGAATTTTCCAGTATTCCAATTATTATGGTTACTGCAAAAACCGAAGATATGGACAAGATTATGGGTTTGGAATACGGTGCAGACGACTACATAACCAAGCCCTTCAACATCCTTGAACTTAAAGCCAGAGTTAAGGCTATTATGAGACGTATCACACCTGTTGCCAAGGATGGAGATCGTTCCAAGATAAGAATGGGTACAGTAGAGCTTGACTACAATCAGCGTACCGTTACCATAGAAGGTCGCACAGTAGACCTCACAAGTAAGGAATTTGACCTTATGGATCTTCTTGTGTGCAACCCCGGAAAAGTTTATTCCAGAGACAATCTTCTCGATCTTATCTGGGGCTACGACTATCCCGGCGATGCAAGAACTGTTGATGTTCACGTAAGAAGACTCCGTGAAAAGATTGAGCCCAACAGTGCAGAGCCTGTATATCTGCTTACAAAGTGGGGAGCTGGTTACTATTTCAAAGACATCACCTAATCTGAAAGAAAAATTATCGGAGCGCATTACCGTAAAAGCTGCGCTAAAAAGCTTTATAGTTGCCTTTGCGGTGTTGTTTACAGCACTTGCACTTGTCACCGTTATATCTGTTTACACCACCGACGGAAATGTAGACAACTGGCGCATTGTAGTTGCTCTTTCTGTTGATTGTTTGCTTTTTGCTCTTGCCGGAGCAGTGCTTATAGATATGGTTGTTATACTAAGTGTCTCGAGCTACCGCAAAAGAATTACGGCATACTCCGTTGCCATACAGAATATGGCAGACGGCAAAATAGGCGACAAACTGGAAATAACCGAAAATGATGAGATATCAAAGCTTGGCGTTGCCTTCAACGATGTAAGCGAAAAGTATGCCATAATAGAAAGACAACGTACAGAGTTTGTGTCAAATGCATCTCACGAGCTCAAAACACCTTTAAGCTCCATAAAGCTTATGGCAGACTCCATCATACAGACACCGGAAATAGAAATGGATTTTGTAAGAGAGTTTCTTACAGATATGAATGAAGAAGTAGAAAGGCTCAATCGTATAGTAAACAAGCTTCTTTATATCACCAAGCTCGACACTCTTACAGAGAATATGTCCGGTACTCTGGAGCTTATTAACTTAAAAGACGTGGTTATAGGCATCAACAAAAGCCTTATACCCATTGCAGAGATGGAAAACAAAGAATTGGTACTCACCGCCGACGACGATATCCTCATTATGGCAAACAAGGATATTTTGTGGCAGGCTGTGTACAATATTGTAGACAACGCTCTTAAATATACCAAAGAACAGGGTAGAGTAGAGCTGTCGCTTATAAAAGAAAGCAAACGCGCCATTATCACCGTAAAAGATGACGGAGTGGGCATTTCCGAAGAAGATGTTGGCAGAATATTCGACAGATTCTATCGTGTGGACAAGGCAAGAAGCCGCGAAACAGGCGGTACAGGTCTTGGTCTTTCCATAGCACATTCTGCCATAGAATTTCACAATGGTTCCATCGAGGTTTCCAGTCGCCTTGGAGAAGGCAGTACATTTACCATTGTTCTTCCCCTTGTCGATTGGCTGTAAGGGTTTTCACGCAAAAAAGGAATGGTGTATTATGAAAAAGATTATTGTTTTGGCACTTGTTTTTTGTATGCTGTTGTGCACTGCATGCAGTGTCAATAAAAATGCCGAAGATGTTTCCGGTACAGATACCACTGATATTGGTGAAGTGGTTGAGGAGGTTACTCCCAAGGAAGATGTGGAAGTTAATTTGTATTATTCCGACAATCAGGGCACAGGTCTTCACAAAGAGGCACGCACCCTGTCTTACGATGATGCCCACAATCCCGAGGCAGTGCTTAAGGAGCTTTTCAAAGGCACACAAAACACAAGTTTTACCAATGTAATACCCGATACTGTTACAATCAATTCCTGCACATTGGAAGACGGCATATGCACTGTGGATTTAAGTGTAGATTTTATAGAAATCCAGGGTACAGCCGCACAGGAAATGGCTATGTATTCCATAGTAAACACCCTTTGTGAAATGGAAGAGGTAGACAAGGTGCAGTATCTCATTGACGGCGAAAAGGTAGAGCTTTTCGGCTATTTTGACCTTGCTTCTCCCTTTGAAGCAGACATGACTTTTGTTGCAGATTGATTGTAAAAGAGGTAATAATATGCAAAAGCAGCTTCTGCCTGTAGGAGTGTTCGATTCCGGAGTCGGAGGAGCCAGCGTTTTAAAAGAGCTTGTACGCATTCTGCCTTGTGAGGACTTTTTGTATCTGGGTGATTCCAAAAATGCACCCTATGGTACCAAAAGCCACGAGGATATCCTAAACCATTCGTTAGCTTGCGCAAAATACCTTATGGACAAAGGTATAAAGGCTTTGGTTGTTGCTTGCAACACCGCAACGAGTGTGTGTATAGAGGATCTCAGAGCAAAGTATGGCTCACTTATGCCCATTGTGGGTATAGAACCTGCGCTTAAGCCTGCCGTTGAGTTCCATGACGGAGCAACGGTTCTGGTTATGGCAACACCCCTCACATTAAAAGAAAACAAATTTGCAAAGCTTTGCGAAAATTACAAAGACAGGGCAAATATCATACCTTTGCCTTGCCCAGGACTTATGGAGCTTATTGAAGCGGGACACATATCCGATGAGGTTACCGAGGAGTTTTTAAGAGATTTGTTCAAAAAAGAACAAATACCCACTCCCGATTCCGTTGTGCTTGGTTGCACCCACTATCCCTTTGCCGCAGATGCAATCCGCCGTATATTTCCGGGTACGGAAATTTACGATGGGGGTGAGGGTACTGCCCGCCAGCTCAAAAGGCTTCTTGGCGAAAACAATCTTATTACCGCCAAAACGGAGCCCGGTGTCATAACGGTAGAAAATACACTTGGCTCTTCACAGATTAATGAACTTATAAAAAAACTGATTATAAGCTAAAAAAATTGTGTATGGCTATTGTAAAAAGTCAAAAAATGTAGTAAAATATAATTTATGAGAAAAATTAAACTTTATATAGGAGGATAACTATGAGTTTTATTGACAGAATCAAAGAAAGAGCAAGAGCAAACAAAAAGAAAATTGTATTGCCCGAATCCATGGACAGAAGAACATTGGAAGCTGCAGCTACCGTTCTTAAGGAAGACATTGCAGATGTAATCATCATCGGTACCCCCGAAGAAATCGATCCCATAAGCGATGGTCTCGACCTTTCCGGTGCTACAATCATCAACCCCTTCACATACGAAAAGACAGAAGAATATTTAAACCTTTTCGTAGAACTCAGAAAGTCCAAGGGTCTTACATATGAAGAAGCTAAGGCTACAGCTCTTGGCGACTACATGTACTATGCATGCCTTATGGTTAAGGCAGGAGATGCAGACGGTGTTGTATCCGGTGCTTGCCACTCCACAGCAAATACATTAAGACCTTCACTCCAGATTATCAAAACAAAGCCCGGTGTTAAGCTTGTATCCGCATTCTTCCTCATGGTTGTTCCCGATTGCGAATATGGCGAAAACGGCACATTCATTTTTGCAGACAGTGGTCTCGAACAGAATCCCGATCCCGAAAGACTCGCTTCTATCGCAGCTTGCTCTGCAGAATCCTTTGAGCTTTTAGTAGAAAAAGAAGCTATGGTAGCTATGCTTTCTCACTCCACAATGGGCAGTGCAAAGCACGCTGATGTAGACAAAGTTGTAGAAGCTACACGCATCTGTAAGGAAGAAAACCCCAACCTCAAGGTTGATGGTGAACTCCAGCTCGATGCTGCTATCGTTCCTTCCGTAGGTGCTTCCAAGGCTCCCAACTCTCCTGTTGCAGGTAAGGCAAATGTTCTTGTATTCCCCGACCTCGATGCAGGTAACATCGGTTACAAGCTCGTTCAGAGACTTGCAAAGGCAGAAGCTTACGGTCCTGTAACTCAGGGTATTGCAATGCCTATCAACGACCTTTCCAGAGGTTGCTCCGCAGACGATATCGTAGGCGTTGTAGCAATTACAGCTGTACAGGCTCAGGCAAATAAATAATAGTACATAATTAATTCGAAAGGATTGAACATACAATGAAAATATTAGTTATCAATGCAGGTAGCTCTTCTCTTAAGTATCAGCTGATGGACCCCAACACCGGCGACGTTACTGCCAAGGGTCTTTGCGAGCGTATCGGTCTTG
>JAEIGA010005840.1_pt1 | contig 18745 bp, 10 predicted proteins | sample 9270691 | NCBI WGS metagenome assembly JAEIGA01 (sample SAMN17057246, study PRJNA624740) | gut metagenome | biome: biome; isolation source: fecal sample | host: Bos grunniens | place: China: Xizang | collected 2019 | reverse complement strand
AGACCTTTTTCCCATGTATTTTTAGCAACTGTCCAAACGTTTTTACGAGCGCCGAAATAACCACGGGTTAATTTCAAAATTTTCTTTCTTCTTGCTCTAGAAGCAACATGATTTACTGATCTTGGCATTTTCTTTAATTTTTTTGATTGTTAGCGTCGCCATAAAGCGAACTTAAAGCTAAACATTCGGTTAATAACTCTTATTTAAGACCCAACAATGATTTTACACTTGACTCGTCTGCTGGAGAAACTAGTCCTGAGTAAGTTAAATTACGTTTTGCTTTTGTAGTCTTTTTAGTCAAAATGTGACGTTTGAAAGCGTGCTTTCTTTTAATTTTTCCTGATCCGGTAAGGGCAAACCTTTTTTTGGCACCGGAATTAGTTTTCATTTTTGGCATTGTAAATAAATTATTAGGTAAATAAAATCTTTATTTCTTTTTCTTTGGAGAAAGCATGATAATCATTCTTTTTCCTTCTAAAAGTGGCATTTGATCCACTTTTCCATATTCTTCTAAGTCATTTGCAAAACGAAGCAATAAAACTTCACCTTGTTCTTTAAATAGAATTGAACGACCTTTGAAGAACACATATGCTTTTAATTTAGCACCTTCTTCTAAGAAACTAATAGCGTGTTTAAGTTTAAAGTTGTAATCGTGTTCGTCTGTTTGTGGACCGAAACGAATTTCTTTAACCACTACTTTAACGTTCTTAGCCTTTTGTTCTTTTTCCTTTTTCTTTAATTGATAAAGGAATTTAGAATAGTCTATAACTTTACAAACAGGAGGATTTGCAGAAGGTGAAATTTCAACTAAATCAAGATCTAGTTCATCTGCAATTTGCATTGCTTCCTTAAATTTGTAGATACCGGGTTCTACATTATCTCCAACTAGTCTCACCTCATCTACGCCATAGATAGCATCATTTATACGATGTTGATCTTCTTTTTGGCGAGGCTTAACGTTGTTATTTCTCGGTACAAAAGTTTTAGCGATACGATACGTCCTCCAAACGTTTATTAATTAGGTTATAAAAAATCGGGTGCAAATATACTACTTTTATATCAACTAACCAAGAAAATATTAATCATTTTTTGTAAATGATATTACTTCTCCTGTAGTTTTTATTTTTGCTTCAGAATCTCCTTTAAAATCAAATTCGTAATAGACACCATCATTTTCTACTTTATCTATAATTTGGTCATAAAACTCTCTATCTATTGTTTCATTTACACCTTTTGTATAAATAAAGCGAGGCATACTATCTTTTTTGACATTAATATCAATTTCTGACCATGCTCCTACCATATCAAACTCTATGGTAGATTTGCTTTTGAAGATAACTTTATATTCAGCTACACCTTCGTCCCATTTTTTATAAATAGCCTTAATTTTAGCTTCTGGGAAGTAATCTTTAATAAAAAGACCTGCTCTCTCTGGAAGTTGATCCGCTGAGATTTTTACACCATCTTCTTTAGCAAAACATAATGTTGCAAAAACACTAGCCAAAGCCAATAAAATTATCTTTTTCATAATATTATTTATTTAAATATTTAGAAGTTTGTTCGTAAACTTCATCATTAATTAATTTTGCAAATTCTTCTACAGACATTGCACCTAGGTCACCAGCACCTTGACGACGAACAGAAAGAGTTTTGGTTTCTTGTTCTTTTTCACCAACGATAAGCATGTAAGGGATACGTTTTAATTCGTTGTCACGGATTTTACGACCAATTTTTTCATTTCTATCGTCGATAGTTACACGAACATCTGCAAGTTCTAGCGCACGAGCCACTTCATTTGCATAGTCTGTATATTTTTCACTAATAGGAAGAACAACCACTTGATCTGGAGTTAACCACAATGGGAATTTACCACCAGTGTGTTCAATAAGCACTGCAACGAAACGTTCCATAGAACCAAATGGAGCACGGTGAATCATCACAGGACGGTGTTTTTGGTTGTCATCACCTACATATTCAAGGTCGAAACGTTCTGGTAAGTTATAATCCACTTGAATAGTACCAAGTTGCCAACGACGACCGATAGCGTCTTTCACCATGAAGTCTAGTTTTGGACCATAGAAAGCAGCTTCTCCAAGTTCTACGCGAGCATTCAAGCCTTTTGCTTGGCAAGCTTCAATAATAGCGCTTTCAGCTTTTTCCCAAACATCGTCGCTACCAATGTATTTTGTTTTATTTTCTGGGTCGCGAAGAGAAATTTGTGCTTCAAAGTTTTTGAAATCAAGAGCATTGAAGATAATGAAGATAATGTCCATTACTTTTAAGAACTCTTCTTTCAATTGGTCTGGGCGACAGAAAATGTGAGCATCGTCTTGTGTAAAGCTACGTACACGAGTTAAACCATGAAGCTCACCACTTTGTTCATAACGATATACAGTACCAAATTCAGCAAAACGAAGTGGAAGATCTTTATAAGAACGTGGTTTGAACTTGTAAATCTCACAGTGGTGAGGACAGTTCATTGGTTTCAATAAATATTCTTCACCTTCTTCTGGAGTATGAATTGGTTGGAATGAGTCTTGACCATATTTTGCATAGTGACCAGAAGTAACCCAAAGTTCTTTTTGACCAATATGAGGAGTCATAACTTGTTGATAACCAAATCGTTTTTGGATTTGTTTCAAGAAATCTTCTAGACGTAGGCGAAGTGCAGTACCTTTTGGCAACCACAATGGAAGACCTTTACCTACAGGTTCGCTAAATGTAAACAATTCAAGCTCTTTACCAATTTTACGGTGGTCACGTTTTTTAGCTTCTTCCATCAACTCTAGATATTCATCTAGCATTTTCTTTTTAGGGAAAGAAATACCATAAAGACGAGTTAATTGTTTGCGAGTTTGATCACCACGCCAGTAAGCACCAGCCACTGCAGTAATCTTAAATGCCTTAATCATACCCACATTGGTAATGTGAGGACCTTTACATAAGTCAACGAAATTACCTTGACGATAGATTGTAATTTTACCATCTTCAAGGTCGTTGATTAATTCTAGTTTGTATGTTTCATTTTTAGCACCAAACATAGCTAAAGCGTCAGCTTTAGAAATTTCCTCACGCACAACTTGTTCTTTGCGAGCAACAATTTCCATCACTTTAGCTTCGATAGCAGCAAAGTCACCTTCTTTGATAACTGCTGTACCTGGATCTACATCATAGTAGAAACCATTTTCAATAGCAGGTCCGATACCAAATTGGATACCAGGATAAAGTTCTTGTAGAGCTTCTGCCATAAGGTGCGCAGATGTGTGCCAGAAAGCGTGTTTACCTTCTGCATCATCCCATTTGAAAAGTTTAATAGTAGCATCTTCTGTTATAGGACGGTTAATTTCTGTAACCTCATCGTTCACTTGAACTGCTATAACATCTTGAGCTAGTCTTGAGCTAATGCTCTCAGCTATTTGAAATCCGTTTACTCCATTTTCATACTCACGAATAGAGCCATCAGGAAATGTAATTTTTATCATATCTCTTAATTTTTAATTATTTCAAATCCGAATTGCAAATTTACTAATTAAAAAGCAAATTTTGTTTTATTTTTTTACTCTTAAATGAGCAATATAAACTCAAACCACAATTTTCGCAATCTGGTTTCAATGCTTTACACACATATCTTCCATGCAAAAGTAGCCAATGATGCGCTAAACCAAGTATATCACTTGGTATATTTTTCACCAATTTCTTTTCCACAGCCAAAGGAGTCGAAGCCGCACTTGAGACCAAGCCTAATCTATGAGATACTCTAAACACGTGAGTATCAACAGGCATTGCAGGCTTATTAAAAGCCACAGCCATTACCACATTGGCAGTTTTACGCCCCACACCAGGCAATGTTTGCAGCTCATCTTGCGAAGCAGGCACTAGTCCAGAATATTTTTCCACCAACGCCTTAGACAAACCCAACAAATGTTTCGCCTTATTATTTGGATAGGAAACAGAAGAAATATAATGCAAAATATCTTCCAAACTTGCCTTAGACATTTCTTCCGCCGTAGGATATGCCTTAAAAAGCGCAGGAGTAACCAGATTTACCCTTTTGTCGGTACACTGAGCAGATAAAACCACAGCAACCAACAACTCAAAAGGATTGGTATAATCAAGCTCAGACTCTGCCACAGGCATATTCTTTGCAAACCAATCTAATATATTTTCGTATTTTTCTTTTAACTTCATAAAATAAAAAGAAATGGCACATTAAGCCATTTCTTTACCATTACACACATCAATCTCCTCTCCTCTTTTATTTATAAATTTATATTCTAAAATGGAGTTAGATTGATTTGGAAAAATTTTAAACAATAATCCATATTTAAGTCTTAATTTGAAAATAAGGCTTGGGAATCCTTGTTTCATATAAGCATAAACAAATGGATGCACAAATAATGTAAATCTATGATATTTAAGCTGTTTTCGAACCCAATCTATCTTATTTACAAGCAAATCTATAAATAGAAGTGAATATCTAATAGAACCAGCTCCACCACATGTAGGACATTGCTCTTTGGTATCTATCACTGTAGCAGGACGCACTCTCTGACGAGTAATCTGCATAAGACCAAACTTAGACAGAGGCAAAACATTGTGTTTGGTAGCATCATTTTGCATCATTTCACACATGTGTTCATACACTTCTTGTTTATGCTCTGCAGAACGCATATCTATAAGGTCAATAATTATAATACCACCCAAATCACGAAGTCGCACTTGACGAGAGACTTCTTCTACCGCTGCCATATTAACCTCAAATGCATTATCCTCTTGGTCTTTTGAGTTTTTATTTCTCACCCCACTATTCACATCTATCACATGAAGCGCCTCAGTATGCTCTATAACCAAATATGCACCTTTTTTAAATGGAACTATTTTACCAAAAGAAGATTTTATCTGTTTTGTTATATTATAAACATCAAAAATAGGCAATGTATCATCGTAGAATTTTACTATTGATGCCTTTTCTGGTTCTATCTGGCTAATATATGAATGCAAATCCTCGTAAATAGCTCTATCATTTACTACAATTTGGTCAAAATTGGAATTAAAGCGGTCTCTTAATATGGCTTCTGCTCTACTCAACTCCTCATACACCAAATATGGAGCCTCTTTCTTACCATGAATTTTATCTAAAATCGTTTTCCAAAGTTGTTCTAGAGATTTCAACTCAGACAACAATTCTTTTTCCGATTTACCTTCAGCCACAGTTCTTATTATGGCACCACAATTTGGGATTTTTGCACTTGCTACTATCTTTCTTAGTCTATTTCTTTCGCCTTGAGCTTTAATCTTTGTAGAAACAGACACCTTGTTAGTAAATGGCATAAATACCAAATTTCTACCGGCAATAGAAATTTCTGTAGTAAGACGTGGTCCTTTTGTAGAAATTGGCTCTTTTACCACTTGAACCAAAATATTATCACCTACTTTTAGATATGTAGAAACCACCTCTTCTTTTGGAAGTTCTTCTAAAAACTTCACATCTTTCATATTTAAAGAAGAATGTGAATTTTTCAGTTTAGAAAAGAATTCTTTAATTGTAGAAAAATTTAGGCCTAAATCTAAATAATGCAGAAAACCTTCTTTTTCATAACCTACATCAATAAATGCAGAGTTAAGTCCTGGCATTATTTTCTTTACTCTTGCCATATAAATATTACCCACAGAAAATGTAGCATCTCTACTTTCCCTGCTAAATTCTACCAACCTGCCATCCTCTGCAAGTGCTATAGAAATCTGCGTATCTTGTACGTCTAATATTAACTTACTTTCCATGAGTTTTATTTTCTAAACAAAAAGAACAAACTTTCTCTTACGGAAAGCTTGTTCTATGTTGTAATGATTGTGAAAAATCTTATTTTTTCTTTTTGTGACGATCTTTTCTCAATCTTTTTTTACGTTTGTGTGTTGACATTTTATGTCTTTTTCTTTTCTTTCCGCTTGGCATAGCTATAAAATTTTAGTTATATAATTATTATTTTTCTTTTACTGAATCAACGAATGTCTTAGCTGGTTTGAAAGAAGGAACACTGTGAGCTGGAATTGTAATAGTAACTTGTTTAGAAATATTACGAGCTACTTTTTGTTTTCTTTCTTTTACGATAAAGCTACCGAAACCACGAAGATACACATTTTCTCTTTCAATTAAAGAGTCTTTCACTTGTGTCATAAATTCTTCTACAATGGCTAAAACTACAGTTTTATCTACGCCAGTGTTATCAGCTATTTTACTTACTATTTCTGCTTTTGTCATGACAATTGATATTTTAATATTTTACTTTATTCAAAAACGGAGTGCAAATATAGTATTTTTTTTCTTTGTAAAAAACAATTATCCGTATTTTTTCAAGTTTTTTTTACACAAGTACTTATATCTTTGGCATTTAGATATTATTTAACGATTAACTTTCTAGTTATTGTATTATTTACAGTCTCGATAGTTAATAAATAAGTACCAGAATCAAGACCTAAACTCCACTCTGTTTCGTTAACATCTAGGTCTAACAATTTATTACCAGAAAGGCTATAAACAGACATTGAAACAATTTCTTCACTAGAATTAACACTAATTCTATCGGTTGTAGGATTTGGATAAACATTCAATTCTATCACTTCCTCTTCTGTGATACCCACTGTTCCAAATTGAGAATCTAGCCAAGTTAAACGATTTTCTATCAAATCATAAAATGCTGCTTTGCGTGACAATACATTTTTATTACCATATGATGGCCATTTTTGGCAATCACATTGCGAAGCATATGTAATTTTATCTATAAATTTATCTACCTCATTTCTTAGATAAGGCATCATAGAACCACGTTTTTCCAACCAACGTTTACGCACAGCTTGTTGGAAACGAGGAAATTTAGCAATTTCATCAATCCATTTAATGCCGTATGGATATTGTTCATAAATAAATGTCTCACTCATATCAAAAAGAGAATTACCAAAGTCCCAAACTGGACCAAAGATGATTTTTTTGTTTTCTCCCCTATCTTTATGCAAATAACAGCTACCATGGAAACCTTCTCTATTACCCATAATTTCATACACTAGATAATAATTAACTAATGTATCCATATCTATATATTTCTCCCATTCTGTGCTGGTTTTATCCTCATCATATATAGCACAAGTTGCTTTAGTTAAGAAATTGGTAATATATGCTTCTTGTTGGTAAGACAATTCTTCTGGAGATTTATAAGTGAACCACATTTCTTCTCCGTATGGGTCATCGCAACCTTTTTGTATTGTAATATGTGGGTCATCGCTGTAGTTATCTATTTCTAAAAGCCAACCACCAGTAATTGCTTCAGGATCTGTTTCGTTATCATCTTGTTCCTCTATTTTTACGCGATTTGAAGATACCTTAATATGATCAACTAAGAAATACAAACCTTTATAATCACCATTTAAGAAAAGTTCAACAGGCTCTTGAGTTGGAGTATAATTTAATCCAAAATAACGACTTAATGCAAAACCTGCAGTATTGCGCAAGAAACCATAGTTATCATCAGCATGAGCAAGAAGATTGAAACTTTTATCTGTGGTTAGATTTAAAAGCGATGCTTTTTTATTCATTTTGATACGATATGGTTTTTTGTCGAAACCATTCCAAGTCCAGTTGCCACGACCTTTAAGTTCTGTAGCAAGTGGAACTGAAGCACTACCTGCATTTTCGTATCCTGCAATACCTATTGCATCTACATAAATAGTACCAGTTACATATTCTTCTTTAGAAGTAATATCTTTTCCGTCATTTGTTTTTAAATAAACTATAGGCAGTGTTTTTGAATCTGGATTACAGTTTGCTGCAGGAATTTCTGGTTCATTCGCTTGTTGTTCTTCAAAATCTGCCAATGACATCCAAGAACCTTGATACCAATTTCTATCTGTATTTGCCTCAGGAACAAAGATATATTCATTTCTGATAGTCTTATCTGTAGTTGCTGTGCGAATTTCTCCCCTTTCAGTTGCTATATATTCTTTGAAAGCACTGAATGTTTGGTCGTATGTTCCATCAGCTAATTTTGTTCCTGAGAAAAAATAACGTTCTGCACCTCTAACAGATCTATTAAATTTATAGGACCAAACATTATTCTCTCCTTTTGTCATGGTAATAACTTCGCAACCTTTGGTGGCATCATCAAAACCATAAACAAATTTTACAAACTCAAAATTTGTTATGCTATTATCGTAGTATATAGTACCTCTTGGTATATCTACAGCACTACAAGTAGAAATTGCTACAAACAAAGTAGCCAATAGAAGTAAAATTTTTTTCATTTTTTATTTGATTTTTAAAGGTTTATCTTTGCAAACATAATAAAAAAAAGCCGAAAATCAAAATTTTCGGCTTTCTTATTATTAAAGAGAATGTGTTTACTCGTTGTTGATTGTAGTTCTAAACTTACCAGATTTCACTGTACGTTTATTCATGTGAATAAAGTAGTAAACCAAGATTTGTCCTTCTGGCGCATCAAACACAAATCCATTTGCTTCTTCACTACAGATATTTGGTATATTAATATCTACCAATTCTAGATCTGTCAACAACATTAATTTACCATCAAGTGTAGATATAAGAAGAGATACATTAGAACAATTTGTTGTAAATCTCCATTTACCATCAGGTAAACTTGTTACACAAACATTATCAACTGTAGGCTCTGTAGATGGGTCAAAGCCATTTACACTAAAGTGGATTTTATAAACAACTTCTGTACCATCTTGAGCTGTTACAAATATCATTGTTGGTTCACCCAATGGCTTTTTAGAAATCACCACTGTTTGTGTAGTATCTGAAGTTACGTATGTAATATCTTCTGGTATCACCAATGAACCATATGGTAAGATATATGTGTATTCCAACACCTCTGGTGTAAATCCTTCTATAGATTTACCATTGATTAGAATATCGTCTAATTTAGTATTACTATTCAATGCTATAGATTGAACAATAGCGTATGTTCTAACTTCACCATTTTCTGCTGTAACACGAATCAATAATGTACCAGAATCGGTTAACATCTCTACTTGTTCCATTGGAACATACAACTCGTAAGTTATGTCTAATATTGTAGGAAGTTCAGATTCTTTAGTTCCGTATGGATATACAATATTGTAAGCTAATGTATCTGGATTAAATCCTTCAATAGCTTCACCTTTTATGAAAATATTCTTCAATCTATTTTCGGCAGATTTCTCAATAGTGAAATAGATAGTATATATATTAGGTGTTTCATCTTGTGCTGTTACATTGATTACAGCCACTAGATCTGTTACACTTAATGTTGCTGATTGGTCTGCATCGCCCAATGTCCATGTTATCTCTGGCAACTCTTGAGTGCCGTATGGAAGAGTTACTTCATATTGGTTTTCCATTGGATTAAACTCTGGTAATTCTTCGCCATCAAGATAAATCATTTTTAATGCAGCATTATCAGATTTTTTATTAGCCCATTTTACTTCATACACATTTGATGTTTCACCATCTTCGGCAGTTACTGTTATAGTAGAAATACCATCTAATGAAGTAGCATTCTTCACTTCTACATTTTGTCCTTCTTCAGATTTAACACCTGTTATAGTTGGAATCACAGTTTCACCGTATGGTAAATCATATGTATAACTAAATGTTTCTGGGTCGAAGTTTGGCATATCTTCTCTGCCATCTACAATGATATTGCTCAATAATGCATTATCAGATTTAGCCACAGAGAAATTGATGATATATTTCTTAGTAGTTCCATCTTCGGCAACTACCTCTAGAATATATGCACCATTTATACCATTATCAGTTTCATTTACAACTTGCCATTGATCTCCTAGTTCATAAGATACAACTGGCATATCTGTTGTTCCGTATGGTAACACATAATTATATAAAGTGTTTGCAGGATTGAAACCAGGTAGCTCTTCATTATTGATAAAGATATTTGTCAAATCTGCATTGCTAGAATGTAAGATAACAAACTTTATTGTGTATGTACGTTCAGAAACACCATCTTCTGCCATTACATGAAGAGTTACAATACTGTCATTCACATTAGGAGTAACAGTTTGATATTCATCACCTTTTGTAAAGGTTACTTCTGGATACTTTTCTGTACCAATTGGTAGCTCTACAATAAAGTTATCGTTTTGTGCATCAAACTCTTTATCTGTAAACTCTGCGTATGGGATAGCATCAAACTGAATATCTTTTAATGTATCTACTGCAGATTTTTCTACAACTAGATTTACAGTATAAACATTTTTGAATGTAGCATCTTGTGCTGTTACAATTAGGGTTACTACCTTGTTGTAATTATCTATTAGTACTTCATTTGGAGTTACAGTTTGATATTCATCGCCTACTGTCCATGTAACAACAGGGAAAGTGCGAGTACCTACAGGCAAGTCTTTAGTATAATCAAATTGATTAGCGTCGAAGCCTTCTATGCTTTGGCCATCTATTTGAATATCTAATAATGTATCAACTGTTGATAGTTTCACTGTGAAGCTGATAATGTATTCCATAGTTGTAACACCATCATCTGCTGTAACAGTAATTACGGCATCACCATTAACACCATTTGTTTCAATATCTACTGTTTGACCATCTGCACCTGTAATAACTCCTATTTCTGGAAGCACCTTAGTACCTACAGGTAATTCACATGAGTATCTTTGTTCATCTGGATCAAACGCAGGAGTTAACACATTATTATCACCTAATATAATATTAGCCAAATGAGCATCACCTGAATATTGTTTTTCAAATGTAATTTCATAAGTTTCTGTATTTCCAGCCTCAGCTGTTACAATCAATTTAAGAATATTACCTGTTTCTTCTACTTCTACTACTTGGTATGCATCACCCAAAGAGTATGTAATTTCTGGACGTTCTTTGCCAGCAGGAACATTGATGATATATGGTTTCAAGGTTTCTGGAGCAAAACCATCTAGAGTAGCATAATTTTCTGCAATATCGCTTAAATAAGCGTATGTAGATTTTTCTTCTTCTAGAGTTAGTTCATATACCTTTTGAGTAACACCATCTTCTGAAGTTACTGTGATATAAGAAACTTTATTTAAACCATTAAGTTCTACATTCACAGTTTGACCTTCTGTACCTGCAATTACTTCTACTGTAGGCACAGCAGGAGAATTCCATTTTGGCATTTCAGTCTCTACTAGATAAGTGTATTTAAGTTCTGCGTCAAATTCTGGTAATTTATCTTCACCATTGATTAGAATAGCAGCAAGATCTGCATTATTATCTTCTCTGACTACTACTTTTACAGTATATGGATTTTCTACATTGGTAGTAACTCCGTCTTCTGCAGTTACCACAATAGTGTAAGTAGAAGTAGCTTCATCGAAGGTTATTTCCATTGTTTGACCTTCTTGAGCAATTACTGGTTCTAGGTCACAAACTGCATTTTTATCAACCCCAACTTCGTAATCTGCAGTTAGAGGGTCGAAACCTCCTTCTATGTCTGCACCATTTACCTTGATATTAGATAATAATACGTTGTCAGAAAGAACTTTATTAAAGTTGATTACATATTCCTGATCTTCTACATTTGTTCCTGATACTTTCAATGTAGCTTTTTCGTCAACTAAGACAATATCAAGTTCATCTGATGCAAATTCTTTTGTATAGATTAAAGCTGCAGATTCTGCCGCAAGTGTGCTAGCATATTCAAACACATCTGCGCTAAATGCTGGTTCAAGAGCAGAACCATTTGCCACTTCAAGAGCAGAAAGTTTGGCAGATGTAGTAGCAGATTCTATCGCAAACTCAATGGTATAAGTTTGAGAAGCTGTACCATCTTCTGACGTCACTACTAATGCAGTAGTTAGACCTTTTGTAATAACCACAGTTTGTGCTTCACTTTCTTTTGTGTAACTAATTGCTGGCAATTCTTGTGTACCAGCAGGTAAAGTTACTTTATATTCAAGATTTGCTGCATCAAATGTAGCACCTTCGTCGAAAGTATAACCATCCACTGATAAATCTTTAAGTGTTGCAATATTTGATCTTTCTTTTACGAATTTTACTACATAATCTTGTGTGTCGCCATTTTCTGCTGTAACAGTAATAGTTACTTGTGCATCTGCAGTTTGTTCTTCCTCTGCCAATGCTACTAATGGTTGCAAATTATTTACAGCACTAATATTTACAGTAGAAAGTTTAGAAGCAGGACTAACCATTACGTCTGGTAATTCTGTAGATGTACATGGCACTGAAACTGTGTATTCTAATGTTTCTGGATTGAATTCTACAGGATAAATTTTTAATGATTCTACTTCTGTAGGTAGATCTACCACTTGCAATGCAGCTAGTTTGTTGTTTGCAGATTTAGCACGTGTAATAGTCAGTGTATAATCTGTATATGAAGCATCTTCTGCGTATGAACGAATTGTAGCAGAACGTGAATATTTATCATGTATAGTCCATACAACATCGTATGCTTGGTCTTCTACTTCACCAATAATATCCACTATAGGTTCACCATCATATTCGCTATCAAGTTCAATGCTGAAATTATTACCATTTTTGGTAGCTGATACATTGTTTACTTTTATATCAGAGATTACAGAACTGTAAGAGAAACGGACCCAGTCTACATACATAGTAGAAGTAACTTCATTTGCAAAGTTTCCTCCTAATTCTGTACAATTTTCTGAATGACCTGCATTAAGGATTAAGTTCATAGTAGAAGGTGATGTTACACCTTCATTAGCAAGTGGAATAGTCACTTCCTTCCAATCACCAGTAGTAGAATCTTTATGTACTTTTTCATATTTAGTATCATTTCCTGTTAATGTAAATACAACACGGATATTCTGTACTCTTTTAGTAGATGCATATTTATATCTAACATCTAAATCATCAGGAGTATTTCTAAAGTCAATACCTCCACTAACTGATGAAGTTGTTCCGTTTGCAGCAGCTGTTTTTATTGTGATATTACCCAATGTCATCATACCTGGCACAGAACCTCCTATACCCCATTGTGAATATAGTGTATTTAATTGAACAATATCATTTTCGTATTTTTTTACTTCATTACCAAATGTTGTTGTACCAATACCACTATGCTTATCTTTGAAGTCAGCTATCACATACCAATCTTTAGGTTTTGCCTTACTATTATATTTTGTAGTAGCACTCCAATCAGTAAACTCACCATTAGGAATAACATCACTATTATAGTGCATATACACAGTATAAGTTCTACTTGGAGTGGTTACTGTGTAGCGGTTTGAAACGCGAGTTTGAGTAATTGCTGCTTTCTCTTCTTCTGTAAGACCTTCTGAAAGCACAGCGTTAACATCGTTTTCTGAAATAACCAATGCCACATATTTTTCTACATTAGCATTAAATGCTGGATATAAAGTAGCACCATTTGACAATGTCATTCCAGAAATATAATTTTTATTTTCTACTACTGGATTTTTAAAGTTTACATTGTAAACTACATTTTCCACATCTTGTTGGTTTGAAACAAGCTCTATGCTATATGAATTTGCATATTTAACCAATCTAACTTCTTGTTCTGGATAGTTCTTTTCTACAGAAATTTCTGGGATAGTAGAACCTGCTGGAATTTCTATAGAATAGTCAAATTTACCTTCTTCTAATATATTTTCACCATTAATCAATAATTTAGTTAATATATTAGCTTTACCAGAATCTTTAATTTTATAAGTAAATTTATATTCTTTTACATTTACTCCATCTTCTGATGTAACTTTTACAGTAGTAAGACCAAACAAGCCACCATCTGTAATCACAACATTTTGTTCTGTAACAGACTGACCATTATCTTCTCCATTAATATATCCTATAACAGGAGAAGATTTGGTTATACTTGGTAATTCTACCACATATTCTGTTGTTTCTGGCTGAAAATCTACAAAAATTTCACCATCAAACAAGATATAAGAAAGTGTAGCTACAGAAGATTTTGCTGTAGAGAAATTTAATGTATAAGTTTTTTCTGTTACACCATCTGCTGCCAACACATGAATAGTAGTAGCACCCTCTACTCCACCTTCGTTTATGCTAATCACTTGACCTTTGGTTGCTGGAATTGGATAAATAACAGGAAGGACCTTAGTACGCCAAGGTAATGTAATGTTATATTCTTCTGTATCAGCATCAAAACCAGCTATAGATTCAAATTCCTCATTATTAGAATTATATAATTGAATATCAGAAAGTAATGCATTGTCACTAGCTATTACATTATAAGAAATAGAATATGTTGTACTTGCACCACTCTGAGCAGTTACTGTTAATGTACATCCATTTACTCCAGCATTGTTAACTACTACTTGTTGAGTAGCATTTGCTTTTTCGTATGAAATAGTAGGAAGAGCAGAACCACTCATATAATCTAATGTATATAGTGTTGTTGCTGCATCAAATTCTGCAATACCAGCACCATTTACAAAAATATTTTTAAGAGTAGCATCAGCATTAATTTCTTTTGAGAATGCGATTGTATATGTATTAGTTGCAAGAGCATCTTCTGAAGTTACTTTTATAGTAGCAACACCTACCATACTTGGCACTGTCATTAAAACTTGTTGTGCATTGTCACCTTTTGTATATGTCAGTACTGGAAGAGAAGTTGCATCAAAAGGCAATTTCACTTCATACGCATATACATCTGCAGAGAATGCAGGAACAAGCTCGTATTCAGACAGATAGATACCTGCCAATTGTGCATTTCCAGATTTAGCTACATCAAATGTGATAGTATAAGTATTTAGGCTACCATCTTCTGCCATAACTTTTATTTCTGTTGCACTATTAAATCCACCATTTATTAGTTGAACAGATTGTGAATCTTCACCTTTAGTATATGATACTACTGGTAGAGAAGCACCTGATGGCAATGCCACAGTATAATCATTAACCTCTGGAGAGAAACCTATGTTTTCACCGTTCACTTGAATATCTGCTAATTTATTATTAGAAGACATTGCATAAACAAATTCAATAGTATAGATGTTTGATGCTCCAGTTTCTGGTTTCACTTCAATGCGTGCAGTACCTAATAGCTTAGGAGTTGTAACTGCAATAGTTTGACCTGCATAACCAACTGCTTTAACAGTAGGACAATTTGTAGCGTCAGATGCTAAAACATAACGATAATTTAATGTTTCTGGATCAAAGCCAGCAAGAGAAACACCATCTATTAATATGTCTTGTAGAATAGCATTTGCAGATTTTTCTACGCTGAAATTTAATTTATAGGTTTGTTCTGTAGCATCTTCTGCTATTACACGAATAGTAGTAGTACCATTTACACCACCTTTGTTTATAATTATGCGTTGAGCATCATCATTTTTCACTGCTTCGATGCTTGGCAGAGCAGTAGTACCAGATGGTAAAGTAATATTATATTCGGTAGTTTCTGCCTTGAAGTCTTCTACAGAAACACCACCTACCATAATGTCTTTCAATGTAGCATCAGAAGATACTGGTACAGAGAATTTTATCTTATACACTGTAAAGGTGCCAGATTGTGCTCTAACAGTGATTTCTGCGGTGCCATTTACACCATTTTCACTTATACGAACAGTTTGTGTTTCATCACCTTTTACGTATGAAATAGCAGGAACCGATGTAGTACCACGTCCTAGTTCACAAGTATATTCTGTTACATCGGCAGAGAATGCAGGAGATAATTCGTAACCTGCCACAGAAAGACCTGTCAATTTTGAATTATCAGACAGTTTTTGTGTAAAGTTGATAATGTATATGTTGCTTGCAGAACCATCTTGTGGACGAACTGTAAGTTTAGTTTCACCAACAATCTTAGCACTTGCTTCTGACACTGGATTTTTTGTTACAATTTGGTAAGCATCACCTGCTTCCCAAGTAACTACAGGACGAGAAGTTGCTGTAGATGCTACATTATAATCGTAGTTTTTAAACTCTGGAGAGAATCCTGCTAGAGCAACACCATCTACAAAGATATTTTTCAGTGTATTTACACTAGATTTTACTACGCTAAATGTTATACGATATATAGTTTGAGTACCATCTTGTGCCTTAACTGTTACTTTAGATGTTCCGTTTACACCTTCGTTTACAAGCGCAACAGTTTGATATTCATCTCCTTTTACCCATGTAATTTCTGGCACGCTAGTAGTACCTACTGGTAAAGAAACACTATACTGGGTAGTTTCTGAAGAAAATGCAGGAGTTAAACTATATCCTTTTACACTTAATGAACTCAATTTTGAATAACTAGATGCTTTAATTACGTATGAAATACTATATGTACGTGGTTTAGCATCACTAGATGGAGGGGTTACTGTAATAGTAGAAGTGCCATTAAGACCTTTGTTAACTATTACTATTTTTTGAGCTCCTGCAGGGTATTTTGAGATAGCTTCTATAGTAGGATCTACTGTGGTGCCAAGTGGCATTTCTACCCTATAAACAGTAGTATTTGGATTGAATCCAGGAATAGATTTACCATTAATCTCAATATCTTGTAGAGTATTGTCTGTTAGTTCACCTGTTTTAAAGTTTAATTTATATGTAGTAGTATATGCAGTATTTTCTGCAGTAACCACTACTGTTGCAGTACAAGGGAATGTATTACATGAAGTAACTTTCACCTCTTGCGCAGCGTGTCCCTTAGTAAATGTAATTTGTGGAGCTGAAGTAGTTCCGTATGGTAATGTCACGTTATATTCTTTTACACTACCACTAAATGAAGGAACTGCTTCTCCATTTACAAAGATATTATTTAAAGTAGAGTTTATATTTAATGTACGAACGAATGTTATTTTATATGTAGAAGTAGAAGAACCGTCTTCTGCTGTTACTTTAATAACAGTAGGCTCGCCCAATTTTGTAGATTTTTGAATAGAAATTTCACTTCCACTTAATTTACGACCACTACGGAAGCATTCTATATTTTTAGGAATACTAGCATCTGTAGCATCTTCGCCTAATTCATATGTGTATTCATATTTATCTTCGTTGAAGTTTGCTATAGGTTTTCCATCTAAATTTATATCGCGTATCTTTGAACTATAAATAAAACTAAGGTCATCTACAATCATATAGTTTCCTTCATACAAATCTTCATCAGATCTAAAATTAGGATAATTTGATGCAGAAAGAATAATATTCATTTTTTCTGGTACATTATTGGTATAATACTCAATAGGGACCTTCACTTGTGTCCAATTTGTATATTGAGCTTTTGTTCTAATATGTCCCTCTGCTACTTGTTCAGCATTACCAGATGTTCCACATTTATTTCCATCTGTCGAAAGACGTATATCTGATTCTTCATCGTAGTGAGTCTTATCAGTTTGTTGACAGCTCTTTCCTTTACTCCAATACTTATTAGATTCAGATGTTCCAGTCCAAGAATAATATACTAAGTTGATATCCTCTTGTCCATTAGAAACACGCTTAATCCACACCGACATTGTATCTGGACGTGCAGTAAATGTTATACCACCATCAGTACCAGCTGTTGCAGATTTTGTATTTACACCATCTAGAAATGCCCATGGAGTTCCTAAAGTAACCCAAGAAGGAGATGTTTCTTTAATACCAGCAGCACCTACCGCGGTATCCATCAACTTCGCAGCGAATGTCCCACTCTTAGCTTCTGTAGTCTGATAAACTACTTGTCCATAAACATCAATACCTAAAACACTTTTATAAACATTTGCACCATACCACAAACCTTTACCAGTGTTCGCTGCAGTAGAACCACCACCTAGAGCTGGTTTTCCATCAAATGTTTGACTCCAATCTTCAAAGCTTGGATCTTTTACTTGAAAACCTCCAGTTTTTGTTGTTCCTGTCATTACTGTCTGTGCTTGCAGAGAAGTTCCCAACAAGAAAAACAGAGTGAATAACGTAACTAATTTTAGTTTCTTTACCATTGTTTAAAGTTTAGTTTAAAAAATCGGGTACAAAGATACGAAAAATACACGAGAAAATATACGATTTTTATGTTAAACAGCATGTTTTCGGTCCGAATTTCGTCCCAAAACTCCGAATTTCACCCCATATATGGGAAATTCGCCCCTAAATGTTAAAATTTACACAAAAAAAGAGCCGGCCACAAAAGCCGACTCTTTTTTGGGAAAATATACAAGAATTATGAGGTTGAATTACTCGCTATGCTCGGATGTACACCCTACGGGCATGCACTTGCTTTTATATTATATACAGGCGTCGTCGCTACGCTTTGACAGCTGCCTACAACCGAAAAGTAAGCCGCTATGCGGGTTAAAACTCCTAATTCCTAATTGCCTTCGGCGATTCTTGGTTGCACTCGGCATAGCCTAAATAAATTTAGTCTCTGCTCTCATTTACACAAGAATTCCTAACTTTTATACAGACATTTCGATGTTCCAAACAAATGCACGTACCCCCACCGCAGGGTTACGCATATCTAGTCTTTTGATTACACTTAAAAGTTCTTCAACTTTGTCATCTTCTACTACTGTCATTACGGCAGAGTTCATTTCAGGCCAGGTGTGAGTACCACGACGAGGTTCGCCCCCGTTGGTACCACGACCTTGAACTTGTTCAAAGAATGTAAAGCCATTAATTTTTAGTGTATCCAACATGTATTCTACACGTTCGGTATTGGCTTGGTTAAATACTATAAATACTGATTTCATGGCTTATTATTTTGCTGATTTATCATCTATTTGCATAAACACATAGTCACGACGTTGTTGTTCTTCT
>JAEIGA010005839.1_pt1 | contig 18745 bp, 21 predicted proteins | sample 9270691 | NCBI WGS metagenome assembly JAEIGA01 (sample SAMN17057246, study PRJNA624740) | gut metagenome | biome: biome; isolation source: fecal sample | host: Bos grunniens | place: China: Xizang | collected 2019 | reverse complement strand
TGTCTTGCCGTATTGCTTGTAGTTGTGGGCAACATTTATGCGTCCGATAATACGCTCCGTTGCTGCAATCTGGTATGGACGCATAACGAGGAGCATCCTTTCACTCGTAAATACACAATACTTGGTTAGGACATTTATCAGGGTATGCTTGGCAAAGAATGTGCGGGTGAAGTCAATCAGGTCGTTGATAGTCTTGTTGTTGCTGTCCGTCCAAAATGACGAGAACTCAAACGAGTTGCTTGTCTTCTTGCTCTTAGTCCTGTTTCGCTCCTGTTCCTTGATATGGTTGAAGCGTGTAGAATTGGAGTAATACTTGGTGTTGGTTCCGTTGGATATGACGAAAATCTGAACATATTCATACAGTCCGCATCCTGCCCAAAAACTATCTCTCTGATAGCGGTCAATCTGGTTGAACGCCTCTTTGAGTTGAACGCCTCTTCGTTTCAATTCTATATGCACAAGCGGCAGTCCATTGACGAGTATGGACACATCGTAGCGGGTATCGTGATTTCCCTGCTCTTCTTCGTATTGGTTGATGACTTGGAGGTAGTTGTTGTGTATGTTTCGCTTGTCTATCAGGTAGATGTTCTTGGTCTCGCCAGTGTCTCTTTTGAGGACTTGGATATGGTCTTCCTGTATCTTGGTAGTCTTCGCTTCAATGCCTTCGTTCTGGTTGGCAATGACATCATTGAAGAAACGCTTCCATTCGCTGTCGGTGAATGTGTAGTCGTTAAGTCTCTGCAACTGAACACGGAGGTTATCCACAAGGTCTTGTTCCGTGTGGATAGGGAGGTAGTCGTATCCCTGCTCGGTGAGGGTCTTAATTAACTCCTGCTCCAATTGTGCTTCCGTCTGGTATTTATCGCTCTTGCGGTAAATCGTCTGATAGTCGCTAACAATCGTGTAGTCTTCGTTTTCTGCAATAATGTTATACATAGTCTTATGCCTTTTGCTTGAAGGTCAATAATTGGTCTCGGTAGTATTCGTATTGCTTGCGTCTTGCCTCTATCTCTGCTGGTAGTCCTGCGGTAATGTCGGTGGTCAAGGTGTCAAATCTGTCAAGAATATCAGCAATTCTTTTCTGCTCATCAATTGGTGGTATGGGTAGGTATATCTTTCCTATGTCGTTTTTGTTGATCTTAATTGGGACGGCTGTGTGAATTGTTCTCTTGCTTAATTCACGCCTTCCAATTCTACTTTCAATGATATGCTTCAAATACCTTGTTGAAATGATGTCAGCATTTGGTCTAATCAGTGCTAAACTAACATAGTATGCTATATCTGCCTCCTTATCAAAAACAGCACAAACGCCGATAGAACCAATTCTTGTCATAAACAAATCACCAACCTGAGGTTTCACCTTGTATGAATTGAAATCTTGGACGCTTATATACTTATTACTTCCGTAAATATTGCCAATATTTTCAACACTTATAAACGGTATGCCACTTGTTGTATAGTTGGGGGTTTGATGAACTCCATCATATACTTGTGCTATATCTTCCAACTTCTTCCATTCAACGCTTACGCTTTGCCCCCCCTATTTAAGTCGCTGAATGACAATAATTTATCTCTGTAATAATTGTATTGCTGTAATCTTTTTTGCAATTCTGCTTGCAATTCTGCTTGCAATTCTGCAAAATTATCTAATATTCTCGCAATTTCTTCCTGAATAGGTAGAGGTAGAATAGGGATTGAAACTTCTGCAAACCTCTTTTTTGAAACATTAAATCGTGTTGTTCCACTTGCCGTTTTTCCAATCTGCTTTCTTAACTCACTACTTCTAAAAAGGTGTTTCAAAAAATTGGGGCAGAACAATTCAGGGTTATGCAATCTAAATCCAAAACAAAAACTATTTAGATATAATTTCTCATCAGTTTTTTGTGTCAATACAGAGGACATTCCACATTCATCTGGCGTTTCGCTTGAACCTGTAAATAGAATATCTCCATATTGAACGGTATTCTGTTTCTCACCTTCTTCTATCTTAACTCTTTCATCTGTGTCAATATTCAACGATAGGTTGTAAAACACATTTTTATATGAGATAAACTTGGCATTACCATCCTTGAAATCTTCTTTTGTTTTTCCAGATAGTCCTCCATAAAACACGCCCAGTTCGCCCAACTTCTTATACTCAACCCCATCAGGGCAATACTGCTGAATGAGTTCTTCTAATTTGCTCATAGTCTTATCCTCCAATTTCAGTAATAATCTTATCTATCTCTGCTCGCAAGACATTCTCCCTTGCCACAATCTGAGCAATCTCCTCGTTGAGTTTCACAATATCAACCTTCTCACGGGTGTCCTCCTGCTCTACATAGGTAGAAACTGATAGGTTGTAGTCGTTCTCCGCCACCACATCGTTTGCCACCATCTTGCATACATAATCAACATCCTTTCTCTCGGCGAAGTAATCAACGATATGCTGGATGTTCTCTGGGGTGAGTTTATTGTTGTTGGTAATCTTCACACACTCACGGCTGGCATCTATGAAGAGAGTAGAGTTATCCTTCTTGCTCTTCTTTAATACCATAATGCAGGTAGCGATAGAGGTTCCAAAGAAGAGGTTGTCGGGGAGTTGGATAATACAATCAATATAGTTGTTGTCAATCAGATACTGGCGTATCTTCTTCTCCGCACCGCCACGATACATAATGCCTGGGAAACAAACTATGCTCGCGGTTCCGTTTGTTGCCAACCACGCCAACGAGTGCATAATGAACGCCAAGTCTGCCTTTGACTTTGGTGCAAGAACGCCCGCAGGAGCATAGCGAGGGTCGTTGATAAGGGTAATATCGTCATCGCCCTTCCACTTGATAGAATACGGAGGGTTAGAAACAATCACCTCAAATGGCTCTTCATCCCAGTGCTGTGGTGATAGAAGAGTATCCTCGCAGGCGATGTTGAACTTATCGTAGTCAATATCGTGCAAGAACATATTGATACGGCAGAGGTTGTAGGTGGTAAGGTTAATCTCCTGACCGTAGAAACCCTGACGCACATTGTCCTTACCGAGTATCTTCGCCGCTTTCAAGAGTAGCGAACCAGAACCGCAAGCAGGGTCATATACCTTATTGACTTCGGTCTTGCCAAGAGTTGCCAAACGAGTGAGAAGTTCGCTCACCTCCTGTGGGGTGTAATACTCGCCACCGCTCTTACCTGCGTTGCTCGCATACATACCCATCAAGTATTCGTAAGCATCACCGAAAGCATCAATCGTATTGTTCTGATAGTCGCCGAGGTTCATCTGCTGAATGCCACGAAGGAGTTTTACCAGTTTCTCATTTCGCTTGATAACTGTCGCTCCCAACTTGTTTGAATTGACATCAACATCAGCAAACAGACCGTTGAAATCATCCTCGCTTTCAGTTCCCTTCGCACTCGCCTCAATAGAGTTGAAAATCTTCTCCAAGGTCTCGTTCAGGTTGGCATCCTTGTCGCATACCTTGCATATATTGCAGAAGAGTTGGCTTGGTAGAATAAAGAAACCCTTCACGCCCACCATCTCTTCGCGTATGCACTCCGCTGTGTCATCGTCCAAAGTAGCATAATCAAAATCGGTGTTGCCAGTATCCCACTCGCCCTTGTTGATATAGTTGGTGATATTCTCGCTGATGTAGCGATAGAAGAGCATACCGAGAATGTATGCCTTGAAATCCCATCCATCTACTGCACCTCGCATCTCATCGGCGATTGCCCATATTGTTCTGTGGAGTTCTGCACGCTCCATCTCTTTCTTATTCTCTGCCATAGTGATATTTGTGTTATAAGTGCAAAAATAATAATTATTTCTGCGTCGAGCAAATAAAAAAGAACAACCGCCCAAACTGGCGGCTGTCATAGTGATTTATTTGATATGTGGCGAAGTGATTATTGCACCTTTTCTAATTATACATTTTTTGCCCAGATAGGGATTGTTTTCATCGATGCCGTAATTTCTCAAATAGTTATACGACACTCCAATAACATCTTTATCCCAACTATCACACAATGCTTTTAGGTTGCCATAGTAATAATGCTCCCCATCGAGTTCAAGATGAACAACAGTTCTTGCCTGCTTATTAGTTTCCATATCTTAAATCTAATTTCCGCAAAGGTAATGAAAAGATTGTAAAATAGTGCTAATATTCAAAATATGCACTATTTTTATATTACAAACGTTGCATATATTAAAAATATGCACTATCTTTGTGTCAGGAAAAAGAATAGATGTTATGAGCGTTAGACATTCATATACTACAAGTGACTACATAGAATGGAACACTATGTTGAATCTTGTTCGCAGGCTGTATAAAGATGGGGACTATCGTATGAGTTTGTTGATAGGCTGCGGTTCATTCTTTGGATTAAGAATTTCCGATCTGCTTACCCTTAATTGGAATATGCTGCTGGATGGTGATAGTTTTGTCTTGACAGAGAAGAAAACAGGAAAGAGGCGTATCATCAAGGTTAATGCTGATTTCAGAAAACATATTCTTGATTGCTATAATGCTCTTCGGATTTCGGATATGAACGAGAACTGCTTCTTGTCTAAAAAGAATGTGGTATTCTCTATTCAGCGTGTTAATGTTCGACTGAAAGAAATTAAGTCAAAATACAATTTGAAGATTGAACATTTCAGCACACACTCCTTGCGAAAGACTTTCGGCAGGCGAGTTGTGGAAAGTGCTGGCGAAAATACCGAAATGGCATTGATAAAGTTGTCGGAACTATTCAACCATTCAACCCCTCAGATAACACGAAGGTATTTAGGATTACGACAAGAAGAACTGATGGAGGTTTATGATACTTTGATTTTCTAAATGAGAGTGCGGCTTGATACCGCACTCTTTTTTTGTCCCTGATAGAATCTTCAAATAGTGTTCTAATATTCACTAATTTCAGAAGTGAATATTGTAAATTTGCGTTATTCCGCTATTTATCAATGTGTTACGCTTATTTTCTGCTTGTTTTGATAAAAATATCTATAAAGGATATTCACTTTCAGTGTTTTCCAATAAAAGTGAATGTAATTTGAGCACCCAATAAAAAATAACCATCCCGCATCTCACGACGAAGGATGGTCAAAATTTTATGAATAAAAAAATTAAATTTAATGAATCAAAAATTAAATTTGACTTACGGCGTTTCACAACGGCGTTTGATTTCGCACTCTACATCGCAAGCGATGCCGTGCTCTATTTTGCGAATAACGGCGATATCACTCCCCGCTATCCAAGTGTTATTGATGCTGCTATACAATGGTGTATTTACAGATTTCGAAGTAGGCATCCATTCCATCGTATTCATATCCATTGATATAGTCCATCATCTCTTCTTCCGATTTGTCGCCTCTCTCGACTCCCATCTTTGAGCACCATTCTTGTATAGCATCTTCAATGCTATTAAAATCGCAATAATACGAATCATCGAATGGGTCTCCATAAGAAAATACACAACATATTTTTGCAAAGAACTCTCCTTCGTCGTGAATGCGAAATATCCCGAAGTCTGGTTCCTTCTCTCGGAAACTGATACTCATTTCATAACCCAATACCTCATTAACTGCCCAGAAGAATTTGTGGCATCCTGCCCACGCCGTTCTTGTTATCAATGTGAGCAAGTTTTCGCTTTCCTCATACTCTGCACAGAAGATACATCCCCGAACTGAAATCTGTCTATTCTCATAGTCAATCCCGTAGTGTTCAGCCAAGTCTGAAAGCCAAACACAATTGGTATTAACATCCATAGACACAAGGGTGTCCCATAATTTTTTTACCGCCTTTTGTGATCCAGTAATTTTGTAAGTGGTATAACAATGATTTGCCATAATATTATGTCCTCCTTTATTTAACAATCAAAAAATATTCTCAATCCTTCTCCTTCAATATGATATACATTATCAATCATATGTCCGTAATTCATCAGATACTTTCTTACGTCATTCATATGTCTTTTGCTTTCAAGAAGAAATTTTTTATCATCATAACTGAAATGCTCCCACCCCATATCAATTTCACCATCACAACGGAGACCTTTCGCCCACATCTCTTGTTTGGTTGTATGCACATATTCTTCAACCATTTTTGATATTTTTTTTACAGTAAGTACGTCTGAACTACTTGATAGTATATCCCCATAATCTCCCCATATACACCCATAAAATTCGGATATATCTAATAAATTTAATAAAGCATCACCAACTTTATCTTTCGAGACACCAGTCACACAAATTGAATTTCCAACGGTTAGTGTTTGTGTCTCTTCGTTGTAAGTGCAATCAATAAATTCATATTCAAATTTGTGAATATTGTTTTCAAATCCCTCTGTTGTGGTAGCGGTTACTACACCTTCGCCGCTTACCGATTTAATTGTTTTACTCATTTTTTATATTATTACTTTTTATTTCTACCTCTTCTACCTGTATGTTTTACAATAAGTTGGTCTGCGTTGACTCTTACAAGTTCATCCCAATTCTCTTGATTCTCTGAATATGCTTCAAGATATCCACCATATTTAGCACAAATAACTAAACCATCCAATCTATCGAGCATTTCCAACTGTTCGTCTACCGACGATCCTGAATTCATAATCATTTCAAACAATCCTGTCACATAATTTTTTATAATATAGTTAGGTGTTGCTGTTATCTGTGTAAATCCCTTCTCTTTATCTGTTATTTCATTAACATCAGATCCAAACTTGAAGCAAAACTCTGCCATTGTTCTTACATTTTCTTCAATGTTTTGTTTGAGAGAATTCATCTCGTTAAAATAATTCTCCGCTCTTTGTTTAATACTCTCCGCCTTACTGATGGGGTTATACGCTCTCTCTGTTGTTGTAGCAGCACCTGCTGCTGAATTCATTTTCTGTGTCATATCTTTATCTTTTATATTATTACTTTATTAATTGTTATACTTAAAATATCGCTAATTGAAATTTTTTCATTTCAGGACTCACAAGAAACTCTGGTATTGGGGCTAAATCATCATCACCGAGTTGTATATATCTACTATAAGCATCGTCAAGAGAATATTCTTGAAATAAATTCGCTACATATTTGTTGAAGTCTTTATGATATGCTTGTGGGTGAGCGAGTTTTTTGTTATTATGTAATGCGATATCACATACGAGGGCGATTATATGACCAACGTCTCGCTTGCAAGAATTATGAATTATATCATCTATAATCATATCTTCTGTTGGTAGAACTACTCTAAACAACTTTGCCAGATACGACCGTCTCTTCGGAGTTACCTTGCTGTCAATCAATTCAATACCCTGCTCAAACAGTATTGAGTTCTGCTGCTCCGCCACATCCTGCACATATATTACAGACTTTTCATTGATGTGGAATTTTTTACCTAATGGATAACCTGGGATGAAAATAAGTTGGGAGTTGGTTATCTTCACGCCATTTTCTACACATTTTCTCTCATTCTCATTCTGCTTCGCTGTTGTTGTGCCAGTTGCAGCGTCTGGTCTTGAAATACTCTCTTTCATATTTTTTCTCTTTATTCTTCGTTAAACATTTCTCTCATTCTACATTCAGTAATACCTGCATATACGGTGCTTACTGCATTCTTTATATCTTCATATACGTCATCCACATCATCGTTTTCTGGATTCCACCTAACCGACTCTTCGCAACAACAATTATCATCAACATCATATCCACCGACGTTTATAAATGAATCATCAATGTCAATCAAAATATATTCATCAGAGTTACTTAAAATTGTAATTGTGCTAACCTCTGTTGAGGTATCAATATCAACCTGAAAGTCTTTGTTCTCAAACACCTTTTCAAGTCTTTCAAAAATCTCATTTGATGTGGTAGAGATAACTGTTGCTTCGTCGCATTCCGTTTCCTCCTTAATCTTTATATCATTGGTTACTTTCCATACTCCAACCTTTGGCGATGCCATTACTCCTTCAAGATTCATATCTGAACAGTTGTCTGTTATCCAGTTCCGAAGTGCTACTTCTACAAACTTCTCAATGAACTCATCATCACAAACTACAACCACATCAAGTTTCTTGGTTAATTCATCTTTGAAAATAGTAAAGGCAACGTTCGTAAAACAGATGCAAATAAAATCCGTAGTAAGGCGATTGCGTAATATGTTATCAACCCGACATTTCAAGAGATCGTGATTAATACTTAACCACCAATTCATCTCGGCAACCATCATATTGCAATCATCACAACATTTTTCATCCACCACAATAGGATAAGCGTTGTTGTCATAGTGCTTTCCGCACATACGACAAGTGCCAGTGCCTTTCTTTTCGTTACCCGATGTCGCATCCAAATATGCGTCAATCATTTTCTTCATCTCCATTAACTTCTCTTGTGTTTTGCTTCCTGTGGTAGCGGTTACTGCACCTTCGCCGCTTACCAAATTTTGTTTTTCCTGTGTCATTTTTTATTATTAAGAATTAAAAAAATCGCTTTGTTTTTCATTTCTGGGACAAAGATAATCCCCTTTTTATCATTGCGTAAGTGTGCTTTTTTACACGATATAAAATAATTATTATTTCGTTGATACTCAGATATAAAACTTTTATTTGGAGAAATATCGTGGGGAAACTACGAGGGAATACAAGGGGAATGGCAAGAGATACAATGAGTTATGGTTGCAAAAAGAAACAGCCACCTTTTGAGTGGCTGCCAAATCGGTATTGTAGCATCTTGAAAAGATGCGAACAATGCCTAAACAAGAAAAACCACCCTCTTTTGAAGGGTGGTCAATCTGGAAAAATGGATAGTATTATAAAAAGGTGCTTGTTTCCTGCAAGCACCCTCTATTTGTAATTCTCCTTAATGAACTGCTCGCGAAGTTTAACATATCGCTCTGGATTGTTATTTGGATCAACGATGTCATCTTCCATTTCCTCTACAAATTCTTCGCGTTTTTTTATTGGTTTGCTCTTCTTGGTTTCGTGCTTACTCTTTTTGCCTTCTTCCAACACGAAGTCTTGAAAGTTAAGGATGTTATAAGGTTTGTGCCCCTCATCAACAACCATCTCTTTTTGTAAATTGTCTTTCTCCATTTCTAACAGATTTATTGTATATCGGGACTGCTCCCGTTAAGGTATTTATGGTGATTTTGGCGGATAGCAATCTCTCATCTCTACTCACGCAACTCGCAACTGTTCTGCAAAATCAACTTTTTTACTTTTTGTTATATTTAGAATACAACACTTTTAGGGAGACAGATTATGAATAAAGAGACACAAATAAAGAACTGCAATGGCTTTAATTATATAAAGGAAAGACCTATTTCTGTTAAGACTGAAAAGGGGGTATGGTATGCATATGCAACTTGGGAGGAGTTTATGAAAACATATCCAAAACGAGCGGACAGTCTGCCCAGCATAATCCAATATAAAGGACATAATGTATCACACCAGTTTTATTGTTGGCAGGAAATCAAGATAGACAAATTGGGTAATATAGAAGATTTGATAGAGGAAATAGACTTCACTGAAAGGATGGGATAACGACTATCCTTTTTATTTGAGCAGTCGGTAACTTTTTTCATAAATACCGTGAGTGTCTAAAACAAATAAACGATAAATACAAAATAAGTTTTTAATATATGATAGAGACGATAAAGATAGCAAAGAAATACAGATATTTGAGCGACTTTGCAAGAGAAACAGGTTGGGAACTACCCAACGGCATTTTGGATAAGCAGATAACGGGAGCGGGTGCAACACATCTTGCTATTACGGACAGACACCCTACAATCATCGTCAGTCCCCGCAGAGACCTAATTAGAAACAAGTGTGAGCAATATGATAACCTGCTTTGGTATGAAGGCAACAGGACAGCACATAAGGATATGGAAAAGTTCAAGGTCGCTGTCAAGTCTGGAATCAAGAACCCCAAAATAATCGTTACGGTGGATAAGTTTTGCCGACTGCTCAACGACCCCAATATGCCGATATCAATATACAACTGGCATATAGTGGTTGATGAATACCATACGATTATAAGGGATATCTTTTATAGGCAGAATGTATATATGGATATGTATAAGAGGCTATCGGTTGAGGACTTTGAGTGCGTTACACTTTTGACGGCAACCCCGCTTGACGAAACGACCAACAGTATGATACCATTTGTGAAGAACCAAAAGATAACAAGACTTGACTGGGAGGGTAAGGAAACTGCGTATGTGGATAGAATGGGTTGTAATGATACAATAGAATGTTTTTGCGGAATCCTGAAACTGCACAATCTTGGAGGCATTGTAGAATATCATAATCCGAAAGAACTGATAATCTTTATGAACTCAATGTCTATGATATGTAAGGTTATTGAGAGGTGCGACTTCTTAACACCAGACAATGTGAATATAGTCTGTGCGGACAGCAACAGCAAAAACAAGAATGCCCTGTATGCTCTCTCCCGTAAATTGAAAGGCGAAAGAAGTGGCGTAAAATTTGAGATCGGAAAGGTGCCTTTGAAACACGAGAAGAACAAGACATATACTTTCTGCACCAGCACCGCTCATTTCGGCGTAGATTTTTACAGCGATTGTGCCCTTGCCATTGTAGTTTGCGACAATAGATATCAGTATTCAGTAGTCAATGTAGATTTGGATCTGCCGCAGATATTGGGAAGAATAAGAAATCAGGATAACCCTAATTATAATAGGTGTCTGCTTATAAGTAATACTTCATTTGCGGAACATATGGATTATAATTATCTGCTTAAAAAACACAAAGAAGTCAAAGAGCAATGCGAGCGATACAAAGATATGATAGCACGCTTAGATGAGAGAAGCGTGAAGGTGCTTTATGATGCGGCTGAAAATGAGCAGAAGAAGTCTGGCGTAGATATTAAGAAAGAGAAGATAGCAGTGTCTGGAACAGAAGGATATCTCTGTTTTGATTATGACAACAGAGGAAGGCTGGTAGTGGAAATGGATGAATTGAGAGCAAGGGCTATGCAGTGCCTATATGAAGACAATATAACTATGTTTGAGAACGCCAAGAACTTTTATGTTATGTCTGACAAAAGAGGAAGGTTCAAGTCGTCGGTCAGCGAACTTGACTTCAACAACGTGGATACGGGTGAATTACTCGCCAACAAGGACTGGATAGAATGGTTAGGAGCAAGAAACACTGCTTTCAAGGATATTTGTATGATGTTTTACGACCTTAGAAGAAAAGGTAAGCACAGAATGCTGCAAGTTCTCAACAAGTCTTTCAAGAATAGATATCCAGAGATTGAGTGGGACTTGCGATTTATGAATAGAAACATAACCAAGGAGAAGATAAAGGCTATGCAGTATAACCTCAAAAAAGTAGATGGTGTCTTGAAACCGCTTATGTTTAAGGAGGATATAAAGGAACAAGTGAATAAGAGGTTTTGTAAGGTGGAGTTTATGCCTGTAAATGAGGTTAAGGTAATACTACAAGATATCTATGATAAGAACGGATTGAATAAACGAGCGACCGCAACTAACATAACAGAGTTTATGGACTGCAAGATAATACCAAAGAAAATCAATGGAACAGTAATGAAAGTAGTAAAGTTCAAGTAGAAATGTTTTACTTAAAAAGTTACCTCAAATCGCCCTTGCAAGGCACTTAAAGGCACTTTTAGAGGTAACTTTTTTAATATTTGCAATATTATAGTCATAATATTAAACTATAATATTGTTTGATAACAAACTCTTTGAGTGTCTTGTTTTTAGTGATTAGATTATTGTTTAGTTGATTTATTGTTTAGTAAAAAAAGAATACAAGAGAGATTATAGGATAGGATAACAGGAAAGGATGGTATGATAGGAAAGAACTAAAAGAAAAAGAAAGGAAAGACTGCTATATTGGGGGTCGCAAAATCCACGTCTATTCATTAAACTTATAGTAAGAAAGATACTTATTGGACTTCTCCTTCTACTACTCTGGTTATGCTATTATTAGTTCTATATTTAATAATAGTATAGTATAATATAGAGTAAAGGAGAATATGCTACCCTTATCGGTAAGGAAAGAATGGTCTTGCAGGGCTATCGCCCTTACAGACATTCTTTAATAGACTTAATAGAGTTAGATACAGGATAGGAAGATGTCTGTTAGTAGGATATAAGAAGGATAGGGGTATAATGGATGAAGGATAGTAGATAAAAAGATATGATTAGAGGGTAATATAGGGTAAAGTAGAATATGCTACCCTTATCGGTGAGGGAAGAATGGTCTTACAGGGCTACGCCCTTACAGACATTCTTTTTCTCATACCAACTGCTACCTGCTATATGACAATAAGGCGTTTCTGTGAATAATAATTATTATTATTTGATAATCATATACTTAACCCATATCCTACTTATATCCTACCAAGCACTCCGACCCATAAATACTATATATAATAAAATAAAGAATAATGGATAGAAAAGTAAAGAACGATAGTTTATTCTGTCAAGTTTTGTTTAATAAACCACTCCTTATGACAAAGGAGAAATACATTTATGGTTTTAGAATGAAGGTTAGCGAGAACTTCACCGAGAAACGACTTCTACGATATGTGGTAGAGGCGGTATTTGGTAAGTGCCTCTTTGAAGAGATACATAACGGTTCTTTTGAAGGAGAAATTGATGAAATCTGGATAGACAAAGAAGGTAATGAATATAACGGTTATGGCATTCAAACGAGATTATATTGTTATGATGCTACCGTAGCAAATAGGATGACTTACAGGTGTGATTTAGTTTATGCTCCCTGCGAGAGCGAGAATGAAGAGAACTATTGGATAACAGACCCTCACGAATACTTTGAGCAAAAAGCAAAGATGGACGAAGACGATCATAAGCAAGGCAGGAACCAGTGGATGGAGAACTACTACCGAATACGAGGACGCTGGAAAATGCTATCAACTACAACTATGAATAGAAGCGAGAATCTGGACTATGATATACAGGAGTTAATTATGGATGAGTGGCGTGATGTGAAAATACCAAATTTTAGTAGTGGATATGGATGTCAGACTCTCAAAAAAAATGAGGAATATAACACAGAGAAAGGTGACTATCCGAATGAATTGCCTTCCTAAATAATTGATATACAACAACATTGACAAACTGTTCAATAAATCAAAACTTTTGAAAACAGGAGGTATATGTTTAACGACATACCTCCTGTTTTCTTTACCGATATAACGCAGCAATATTCTTTACCCCCCCCCTTAATGTGTGTTTAATTATACATTGCACCGTTGTTTGTTATGCGTTTATAGTTGTTTGACAATGCTTTTATTGCTCTTTGTTTTGTCATAGCAATTGTGTGCTGAATGCGTGTTGTGGATAGTTCATTGTAATTGACATCACTATTTATATACTTCCATACAATAGGTGCAACATCCATTACTTTATTCTTCTCGATAACTAATAATTGTATTATTGTTTTATCTCTCTCGTTAAGCAAATCATATGCACTTTTCACCGACAGAAAACTGGTTTGGTCATTATCATCTTCAAACTCTTCATCTGGTATTAAGTTGTAGTCTGATATTGACATCTCCTGTTCGTTACGCTTTTTCTCTTTCTCTACTTTATGCAAGAAATGATTGAACGCACACTTTGAGAGATATGTTTCAAGAGACGAATTGTTTTTATAGTTTCGTATTATCTGCCAGTCGTTCTCGGATAGAAACACATAAAATTCTCCTACAAGCATCTTGTAATCATCATCTCCATATAATTTGCTTGAAATGTATTTAAGAATTCGCTTACACTTGATATAGAAGAAATATTTATATATATCTTCATTCATAGTCAATGATGTTAGTGCTTCTACAAATTCATTATCGCTCATTTGAGAGCATTTCTTTGTGAGTGTTGTGTTATTGTTCATTTTCATAGTATCTTATGCGGACTACTGGTTTAATTGATGCTACAAATATAACAGTTGAGGATGCCGAATTGTTTTGCTATTTTACCACTTTGTTTTCGCAATTAACATTTTTTATACAAATATCCATTATGTGCTTACAGTCCTCCTTTTAATTCTTTTTTTTATGGTCGTAACAACCTGAGGAATAATACTTTGAATAATAATTATTATTACTTACCTTTGTATTAAGAAAGATATTTTACAACTTTTTTTCAAAACTATGATGGATATAACTAACATAACTAAACACGAATACCTCTTTGCTCTATGTATAACAGATGGTCTCTTTGAGGAAATGAATGAGATACAGAAAGCGACCTTACTTTCCGCCATTAGGGATAAGGATGGTGATGAAAGAATATCGACCACATCGAGAACTAAAAAAGAATGATATGATAAACGCAAAACGCATCAAATGGATGTATGACAACTTCGGTGTTGCGAGTGCTGTCAGGTCTGCTGCCATTGACTTCGTAGCACTTCTTGCGTATATGGGATATTGCCTGACGCTGCCTTTTCAGTTCATATTGATTCTTTGGAGAGGGAGATGCAAAGATAAGTTGTAGAAAAAGAATAACAACGTGATCCATTTTTAGATTTGACCACCTTCGGTTGAGGGTGGTCTTTTTTTCTTACCCCATACATAAAGAATTGATAGCAAATTGTATAAAAATGCCGAAATTGTGCTGTCAGCGTTAGGACAAATCTTAAATATTAGTAATTTTGCGGTAACAAACATCCATCCGTATGAGATATACTTATCTTTTCAAACAAATAAGTCGTGAAGAAAACGGGAAATTGGTTCCTATAACAGATAAGCCATATGAGTTCGTATTTACATTTGGCAAGAAGATAGATACATTTTTGGATGAAAGTCCAGATAACACTGTGCTCTTAACGAAGGATATGTGGAAAGAACATCCTGCTACAAATAAAGAGATTTTGCCGACAGTATGTTTTTCAACAGCATCACAACAGGGGTTTCGCCGCCCGCTTGTAATGACCAAAGAGGCAGATGAGAGAGCAGGTTGGTATAGATATCAGTTAGTGTATAATAATGAAATCAAGGATGGTTTATATCTTTCCGAAGACATAAGACATTTGACTGGGATATTTGTGAATGGTGTGAGAGCGGTGAATGACAATGATATGCCCATTGCTTGGCATAGTCTGGCAGATGCCAATGTAAGGCATCTAATGTCTTATATTAAATCTTATGTCTATGTGCAATTGCTTCAAGATAGAGATGAATTAGGTAGGGCAAGGTCTAAGGACTATCTTAAAAAGGTGTTAGAAATCTTTTTCTCTTTAATACCAGACCCTATAATTGATAAGTTTGATAAAGGGTTGGAGGCTCACGATAAAATAAGGGAAAAATTAGAAGGTGTTCCAGAAGACGATATCGCCACAATCAAAGCAGTATTGAAATCACAGGACTACTTTAAGACCTATGAGGACTTTAAGTTGTTTATCGCTCTCCGCAAATACATACTGAGTGTTAAGAACAGATTCAATCATCTTGTATGGATAATGTATCGCTCCAAGATAGGTCTGGTCTCGCTCAAAAATGTGAGAGCACAATTGGGTGCTATGTTTGGATTTGTGAGCAAGATTCAGGATGACTATAAGCCAAGGGATAAGAAGAAAATCCTTGAAGAGATATGTTCGGAAGGTTCTGGTGATTTAGTAAAGGGTTTCCTAAAAAAAATCGAGAGTATATTTGATGTGAAGAATATGAACAAGTCGCATCGTGCTGCACTTTGTTATAAGTTTCAGGAGGAATGCCATCACAGATACCTCAATAATAGATACAAATATTGGGACAGCATCAAAAAAGAAATTAGGACGCTTCATCAAGAGGAATTCAGAGATTTGTGTTTGCGATACTGGGGGATAGAGGAGAAGAGCACATTGAGACCTTGCAAGTGTCAGCATCTTATGGAGGAGTTTGGTGGTTTTCTCGCAGAGAAGGAGGTATGGGAGCCAATGAGAAAATAACATATATTCCCCCGTTATTCTCCAATTAATTCCCCGATATTATTCCCCATTTAGATATTATATTCCTATATACCAAATAGATAAATAATTATTTTACACCCTGTGCTAAAAAAGTAGCACAGGGTTTTTTATGCTCATACCTTTGCATTGTCAAGTTAAGAGAAAGAAAAACTTTACAGCAAAACAGAGTATTAAACACATTAAAAACTATTTGATGATGAGAAGACACTATGACAGAATTTCAGTTGTCAGATATTTGGACAAACTGATTAAAATCGAGGACTGCATTCTCTTGAACAGCAATCTTGAAATTTGTAGGAACTATATGGCGGAAGATTTCAAAGGAGATGTTCTGGTCTGTTTTAGGGACTATACCCGACACTTCTGGTTCAAGTATTCTTTCGACGGCAGTAATTGCACAGAAGAGAGATACAACCTCTCTGACAGGATTACTAAACTGCAAGAAGAAATACTACACAACTGGGATGAAATCGTGGCAGGGACTTATGCGAGTAGCAAGAAATAAGCGTGAAGAAACTACACTTTTTTAGCAAAAAAACGCCTTTTTTCGTGATTTTCAGCAAAAGTTTGTTATGTTTAATATATAAGATTAATGAATTGGCAGACAAAAAGATAAGTCCAATTTTTAAGGTTATTTTATATAATATTGGTGATAATTTATAAATCAATTTAGATATGCAAAATCAGTTAATTAATTTATCCAGTTACCCTGTCGGGATGAGGGGTATGGAGGGCTTGCTTGAAGGAGCAAGGTATTTTATTAAGGGAATTGTAAGAGAAGTGTTTGAGGAAATCTGGGAGGAGAAGAACTGCTCTCCGATGACAGATACTCCTTTATTAACTACGCAGGAGTTATGCACAAGATGGGGTATTACGCGAGATACACTTCACAACTGGGAAAAGAGAGGGAAAATTGCGAAGTTGCCATTAGGAGGAAGAAAGAAGATGTATTCTCTTAAAGATGTAGAAGAAGCAGAAGTAAGTGGAATTGTATTGTCAAAAGCAAGTTAATATGAAAATACAGATTAGAAGCAAGAAAACAGAAGGGAAAACAGAGTTATATACAACGATGAAGTGTGGAACCAAAGCAATTCACTTCAACCTACATATGCAGGTTGATATTAAGAAATGGCTTGAATGCTCTAAAACCGATAAGAAGAGAGAAAACTTCCTCGATAGAGAGGGCTACACTCATAAGATCCAAGAGATAGAAAAAGGGATAAAAGTCTTGAAGAAGTATCATAAATGCACAAGAGAGGAAGTTGAAAAACTCATTGAAAATGTCGTTCTTCACGATGCCAGAGAGGAAATGGTTAAGCGAGAAGAAGTCAAGTCCAAGTTGGAGAGTGAAAAGAGGAAGAGATTTCAGGAGTATGTCAAAAACTACCTTAAAGAGATGCAGTGCGGAGAGAGACGAACTGTAAAAAACAGACTCTACTCTAAAAATACAATACTTCATTGGAAGCAAGCGGTGGATAAAGTGTTGGATTTTCACAAAAAATGTCCATTCTCTTGGGATGATATCGACCAGAGACTAATCGTCAAGTTTGTAGATTTCTTGGAGAAAGACGACTTAAATCCGCAAACCATTCAGAAACTAATGAAGGACTTCAAGAAGTTGGTCAAGGATGCTGGAATCGAAGGTATTCACGAAAACCTTCGTGCGAGAGACCTCAATTACACAATAGAAGTGGGAGAAAACGATAAATCTACGCAGGTATATCTTACAACAGAAGAACTTCAAGGATTATACGATATGAAGTTAAGTGGCACCGAGGAACTGGCAAGGGACATTTTTCTTATTGGTTGTTTCATCGGACAGCGAGTTAGTGATTATGGAAGGATTGAACCTGAATGGATCGGCACAACCCTCAATGGAGTAAAGGTAATCAGACTTGAACAAAAGAAAACAGGAAACAAGGTCTGTGTCCCTATCGTTGGGAACCAACTGGAAACCTTGTTGAAGAAATACAACTATTGCGTCCCAAAGATTAGCGATGCCGAAATTGACAGAAGGATTAAGGATATTTGTGAAAGACTATCACTTTCTATTCCAAGTCTCGCTGTTAAAGAGAGGACAATATTAAAGAAGCACGAAAAACTGGCTTTATACGAAAACAAGGACGGAGGAAGGAGAATGTTTGAGATTAATGAGAAAGGAGAATGTATAAAGCCAAAGTGGGCAATGGTGGCGACTCATACTGCGAGAAGAACCTGCATCACGAATATGTATCTTGCAAGAAAACCTGATGGGACATCTAAATACACTCTTGCTGAAATGATGCACGTGAGTGGGCATAAAACTGAAAGTCTGTTCAGAGAATATATAAAATGCTCATTGGACGAGTATGCTGAAATGGTTGCTGCTGCAAATGAAAAAGATGGAGACAACTTATTCTAAAAGGAGGAAGGCGATTGCCTTCCTCCTTTATTATATATATATATTAATACCCCTTCAAAAAACGACTTTTGAGCCGTCTCAAACGGTGAAGAAATTTCGCAAAGTTGCCAAAAGGTTGCCAAATTTACGTTTTAAGGCAAAAGAAAAACTCCCAAATCGTTGTTTTAGAACAATTTGGGAGTTTTTGCAAGTGGTGCCACCAGGAATCGAACCGGGGACACAAGGATTTTCAGTCCTTTGCTCTACCAACTGAGCTATGGCACCGTTGCTTTTGCGAGTGCAAAGGTATGACAAGTTTTTGGACCATGCAAATATTTTGATAAAAATCTTCAAAAATTTTTCAATTATACATTTTTGATATATCTTTGCGGTATAAAAATAGGACGGAATGTAGCGCAGTTGGTAGCGCACTACGTTCGGGACGTAGGGGTCGGG
>JAEIGA010005838.1_pt1 | contig 18747 bp, 24 predicted proteins | sample 9270691 | NCBI WGS metagenome assembly JAEIGA01 (sample SAMN17057246, study PRJNA624740) | gut metagenome | biome: biome; isolation source: fecal sample | host: Bos grunniens | place: China: Xizang | collected 2019 | reverse complement strand
TAGCCGGCCAAGTCGTGTGTATGAAAGGGGGTCGCGTAAATATGGGAAAAACTAACAATAATAGTAAAAATAAGAGCTCAAAAAGCTCGAAGACATCTAAATCGAAGCCAAAAACGGTAAATCCGAAGACCAGGAAGATCTACGAGGAGAAAAAGAAGCTCAAAGAGATCTTCGAGACCATCCCTGAGAACAAGAGGAAGCTGTGCGACGAGCTGATTAACAATGCAGCTTTCATGTCAGTAACCTTGAAGGACCTCCAGGCCATCATCAACAAGGAGGGAGCTATTTATAGCAGCGTAAACGGAAACGGCTTCGAGGTAATTCAGGAACATCCGGCTCAGAAGAGTTACAACACGATGATTGGACAGTATAAGACTGTTATCAATCAGCTTGTTTTGCTTCTTCCGGACAGTAAAGAGACGGCGATCACCAAGGCTGGTGAAAACCTGGCTAGGTTGGTTGCTGGAGGAAAACCGGTCCAGGTAAGATGAATTATGTCAAAGAGTACAACAAAAGAATTCAAAGCGGCAAAATTGAAGCCTGTGAAGAGATAAAAAGTGTATACAAGAGGCTTGTTAAGGAGATGGACGATGAATCATCTCCTTTTTGGTTCTCTGAAGAGCAAGGAGAGTTTGTCATCAACTTCATCGAGGGCTTCTGCAAACATTACCAGGGCGAACACGCTGGAGAATATGTCAGATTAGAACTTTTTCAGAAAGCTTTCATTCAAGCTCTCTTCGGATTCCTGGAAAGAGACACAAACAGGCGCCGCTTCCGTGAATACTTCTTTGAGGTGGCACGAAAGCACGGAAAGAGCTTCCTTTCAGGCTGTATAGCTGTTTATATGATGGCAGCAGACGGCGAGCAGGGAGCCGAAGTGTACTCAGCAGCAACAAAACTGGACCAAGCCAAGATCATTTACAACGTGGCCAAGAATATTGTTGACCAAAATGAGGACCTTAGAGCTCTGATCAAGAGCACAAGGGAAGGCCTGTCATTTAAGATGACACGCTCAATCATGAAACCATTACCTAACGAGAGTAAGTCTCTCGATGGTTTGAACATACATTTTGCAGCGCTGGACGAGATTCACGAGCAAAAAGACAGAAATATGTACGATGTCCTCCGCCAAGGTATGAAAGCAAGGAAGCAGCCACTTATAGGCTGTATCACAACGTCAGGATTCAGAAGAGAAGGCCTGTATGACAACCTTCATGACTACGCTTCCATGGTGGCAAGGGGAGTTGTCCAGGACGACAGACTTCTCCCAGTCATCTATAAGCTCGACGAGATAGATGAATGGATGGATCCTACAAAATGGATAAAGGCGAATCCTGGACTCGGTACCATCAAGAGTTACATCCAGCTCGCTGATGATGTTGAGAGAGCCAAGAGCGACAGCTCTTATCTTCCGACGCTTCTGTGTAAAGACTTTGACATGAAGCAGAACGAAGTAACGTCCTGGCTTCCTATGACGGCGATCATAAATGAGGAAGTGGCTGACATGGGATATCTGAGTCACAGCTATGCAATTGGAGGCTGCGACTTATCATCCACTCTCGACTTAACTTGCGCTACACTTCTCATTCAAAAACCGAACGACGAGAAGCTTTATGTATTACAGAGATACTTCATCCCTGAGGCAAAGGCTGACTATGTTGAACAGTCAAACGCTCAGGAAGCTCCTTATAAGTTATGGGCTAAGAATGACTGGCTCACAATATGCGAAGGCGCTTCTGTTGACTATCATCAGGTGACTGCATGGTTTACGGAGATGGTAATTAAGCATGACATCCGGCCATTGTGGATATGTTATGACCGAGCTCTCGCCGGTTACTGGCAGGAGGAGATGACAGAGTCCGGATTCGAGATGGAGAAGATAGCTCAAGGGCCTTTTACATGGTCCTATCCGATGAAGAGCTTAGAAGCAATGCTTATGGAGCATAAAATTGTGTATCAAAACAATCCAGTGCTCCGCTGGTGTTTGTGCAATACGGCCAAGAAGAGCCTTAATGCAGATGGAATTGAAACGATACAGCCTGTCAAAGTGCAGGCTGCTAGAAGAATTGACGGAATGGTGTCGCTCCTGAATGCTTATGTCGGTTATTGTAAGCACCAGGAAGAATATATCCCATATCTGAGGTGAGAGTATGAGTTTTATAGACATTTTTAGACCATTAAAGAAAGCGACAATCAAGAGATGGAAAGAGCTGGGGACTTACAGAGCTACATTCTCCGTTTTCGGAGAGGATATCTATAATTCATCCCTGGTTAGGTCCTGCGTGAGACCACTTGCGGAGCTGTCTTCAAAAGCAGAAGCAAAATGTCTCGATCCTGAGATTGCAAGGATCCTGAACGACAGGCCTAACATCTACATGAACGGAAAAGACTTCCTTCAGAAGATCAGGACAAGGCTTGAGATCCTCAATGTGGCATTTATATACATTGAGAGAGACAGAAGAGCGAAGGTTATCGGCTTCTATCCGGTACCTTATTCCTTCTTCGAAGCTCTTGAATATAATAATGGGCTGTTTATCAAATTCTACTTCTCAGGAGTAGGAGCTGAATCTCTGACGCTTCCCTGGGCTGACTTGGCCGTAGTACGTAAGGACTACATGAAGTCAGACATAAGCGGAGACGATAACGGCTGCATAATTCAGACTCTTGAGCTGCTTAACACAGCGAATCAGGGACTCGCTAACAGCATTCGGTCTACGGCTAACCTCAGAGGTATCTTAAAGAGTACAAAAGCTATGTTGGCGCCGGAAGCTATCAAAGAGCAGAAAGAAGCTTTTGTAAGCGACTATCTGAACCTTGAAAACACCGGAGGAATAGCTTCCTTGGATTCCACTCAGGAATTTACGCCTATTTCAATCAATCCTTCGACAGCGGATGCAGCTCAGATGAAAGAGATCAGAGAAGACATCTTCCGCTTCTTCGGAGTGAATGATGATATTGTCATGGCAAACATCAAGAAAAAGGAGCAGCTGGAGGGATTCTTCACTATCCGGATCGAGCCATTCCTCGTAAACCTCTCCAGGGAGCTCACAAGTAAGGTCTACGGAAAGAAAGCAGACGATGAGCATAAGATTCTCTATCAGGTAGATCAATTTGCTTTCGTATCGCTTGATAAGAAGATTCAGCTCTTCAGTACAGTTGTACTTTACGGCGGAATGACCATAGATGAGTGGAGAGCGCTGTTCAATCTGCCTCACATTGAAGGCGGAGACGTTCCGGTCAGAAGACTTGACGCAGCGCCGATAGATGCACCGAAAGAAAACGAGGAAGATGAGGAGGACGATGAAGATGATCAGAACTGAGAGAGAATACAGAAGCTTCAAAATAGAACTCAGGGACCAGGAGACTTTAGAGGACTATAAGGTAAGAGGCTACGCCTCAACTTATGAGCCTTATGTCCTGTATGAGTGGGAAGGCATTCAGTACAGCGAGAAGATAGACAGGGAGGCTTTCGCAGGAGCTGATATGTCAGATGTTATCTTCCTGTATAACCACGAAGGAATGGTCCACGCAAGAATGAAGAACGGGACTCTGAGAGTCACACCGGACGATCACGGTCTGTATATCGAGGCCGATTTATCCAGCACGACTCAGAGCAGAGAGCTGTTCGAATCAATCAAAGCAGGGCTCATAGATCAGATGTCTTTCGCATTCACTGTCAGAGCAGATGAATACGATAAGCAGACTCACACAAGGACAATAACCAAGTTTGAGAAGATCTATGACGTGTCAGCGGTATCAATCCCAGCGAATCCTGGGACAGATATATCAGCAGTGTCAGCTCGTGACTACTTCAACGGAGTGATTGAAGCAGAGAAGGCGGAGAGACTGGAAGAGCAGAGACAGCTGGAGCTTCAGAAGAAAAAATTTGAATTTTTGGAGGTGTCAGTATGAAGTTAGAAGACATGCTCCTCGAAGATGTTAACAAGAGACTGGCTGAGCTTGAAGAGGAAGTAAGAGAGACTCAGGATGTCGAGCTTGTAAACAAGGCAATCGAGGAAAAGAAAGCGCTCCTTGAGCGCAAGGCTGAGCTTGAAGATCTCGAAAAGAGACAGGCTGAGGCCGAGGCTCTTAACGCTGGAACAGCGGAGCCTGAGAAAGTAATCGAAAACAGCAACGAAAAGAGAGGTAAAGAGATGGATAAGAAAGAATACAGAACCTTATGGCTCAAGAATCTTCAGGGAACACTCACAGAGGAGGAGAGAGCTGCTTACTCAACAATCGCTAACGCTGATGCGCTCATCCCTGAGGAGATGCAGGCAGACATCATCACAAAGGCCAAGGAGTACGCTCCTATCCTTGAAGAGGTAACACTCCTCAACGTTCCTGGCGCTGTTAAATTCGCAGTTGAAGGCGATAACAACGCAGCAGACGTACACACAGAGCTGGCTTCAATCTCAGCTAAGGCTGACAGCATGGTTGAAGTTGTTCTTTCAGCTTACGAGCTTACAAAGCTCATTCAGATCTCAGCAGCAGTTAAGAGCATGTCAGTGGCTTCCTTCGAATCATGGCTGATCGCTCAGCTTGCAGAGGCTATCGCTATGAAGGCTGAGAGCCTTATCTTCAATGGTACAGGCTCAGGACAGGCTCAGGGTATTCTCACAGTTAAGAGCAGCCCTGACTACACAACAATCACAGCTGCTAACGTTCTCGGACTTATCGGCTCACTCAAGAGCGGATATGCAAGAAACGGCAAGATCGCTGTAAACCGTAAGACATTCTTCACAAAGCTCCTCTCACTTGAGCTTTCAGTGAACAACGAAGTAGTCAAGATCGCTACAGGCGAGGCTACAGGCGAGTACAGAATCCTTGGAGCAGACGTTCTCTTCACTGATTCTGTTAAGGACGACACAGTTATCTACGGCGATTTCAAGAAGTACGTAGCTAACTTCGCAGCTCCTCAGAATGTTGTGTCTCAGTTTGACATCGACACAAACAGCTACAAGTATCTTGGCTCAGCTGTATTTGATGGTAAGGTTGCTCTTGCTGAGGCGTTCAAGACCATCCAGGTTACAACTACAGCCTGAGGTTTAAGGAGGGCAAAAGATGAAGGTAACAGTTATTAAAGAGTACATCGACAAATATACAGGTGAAAAGCACTTCCCTGGAGAAGTATTAAGTGTTAGCGCTGAAAGAATGGCAGAGCTTGGTAAGAAGGACGTTATCGACAAGATTCCTGTTCCTGAGGATCCTATTCCTGAAGATCCGGAACCTGAGAAGGTAGAAGAGAAGGAAGAGGCTCCAAAGAAGACAGCTCCCAAGAAGCGCGCAACAAGAAAGAAGGGATGACATGGCTGAGACTATGACCAATCTCGAAAAAAGATGTGTCAAAGCTTTAAGACTGTCAGAAAGCGCCGGAACTCTTTTGCTCGAAGAAATCCAGAGTAATATTGAGGCAGCCAGGGCGGAGCTTCTCCGCTCCGGCGTCTCTTCTGAGATAGTAGAAGAGGATGGAGCGCTTATTCAGAACGCCATCATTGATTATGTGCTTATGCAGATGAACGATGAGGACCAGTATGAGAGATACTTCAACGCCTGGCAGTATGAAATGGATAATCTACGGAAATCTTTCCCAGGAGACAGAGATGAAGAATGATGTTATCAAGCTATGCTCAGTCACACATAATAAGGACTCCAAGGGAGTAATGCGTGAGACCGTGACCGAAAGCGAGCCTATCATGGCCGAGATTAAGTCAGCTGGAGCCGATGAATGGTTCCAGGGAGGTCGCAACGGCTTAAATCCTGAGTACACCTTTATTATCAACCGGCTTGAGTACAACAGTGAAGAAACAGTCATCTTTAATGATGTGAAGTATTCAGTATACAGAACATATATCAAAGGCGACAGGATTGAGCTTCACTGCCAAAAGAGGAAGGGCGCATAATGGCTTTTAATCTATCACAGGCCATGAAAGGCATATTAACCGACTACACAGATGAGGTCACAAAGGTTGTCACGGAAGTGATAAGCGAAGTGTCAGAAGAGGCAGCGAATGAACTTCATTCCGCTGGAACATTCCAGGGCAATAAGTATCGTGCTGGATGGACGTCTGAAGTAGAACAGAGGAGACTCTTCAACAGTGCGACAGTCTATAACAAGAAACACTATAGACTCACACACCTTCTTGAATATGGTCACGCTACTCGTAACGGAGGAAGGTCCAGGGCGTTTGAACATATAGCGCCTATCAATGAAGAGGCTCAGGAAAAGGCAGTAAAGAAATTGAAGGAGGCTATAGAAGCACTATGACATACGATGATATAGCGAGCATGATCAATAGCACGAAAATAGAGAATGCTTATTACCAATATCCGGAAGGTGAGGCTCCTGAGTTGCCTTATATTCTTTTCTACTATCCTCAGAGAGATGACTTCCAGGCTGATGATAAGAATTATGCGAAAGTCCCTCAGCTGAACATCGAGCTCTACACCAAAGAGAAAGACTTCGTAACCGAAAAGGTTATTGAGGACTTACTTGAGGCGAATGATTTAGCGTACGACAAAGAAGAACAGTACATCGAATCAGAAAAGATGTACGAAGTATTATACACAATGGAGGTAATTATCAATGAAAGTTAAGTACGGTTTGAAGAATTGCTACTATGCTTTAGCAACAATCGCAGCAGACGGTACAGCTACCTACGGAGCTCCTAAGAGACTTCCTGGAGCAGTATCTCTCACAATGGATCCTGCTGGCGAGCAGACAAACTTCTATGCTGATGATTCAGTTTATTTCAGCGTAGGCGGAGCAAACGGCTACACCGGAACTCTTGAGATTGCCATGATTCCTGACTCATTCAGAGAGGAATGCCTGGGCGAGATCAAGGAGGATGGCGTTTATATCGAGGCAGGAGTAGGAGCTACTCAGTCTTTCGCACTCCTCTTCGAATTCCAGTCAGACGAGAACGCCATCAAGCACGTTCTCTACAACGTAACTGCTACACGTCCTTCTATCACAGGATCAACAAAGGGCGAGTCTGTTGAGGTTCAGACAGATACACTTAACCTCTCAGCTGCTACTATCCACAACGCAGCACTGAATAAGGATATTGTTAAGGCTAGAGTTGCTGACGATACAGCAGCAGCTTATAACACTTGGTACACAAGTGTATATCAGCCTGCAACAACAGCCTGATTGAAAGAAGGGACCAAGTATGGAGAGAAAATTTGAAGTTGAAGGGCAGACTATAGGAGCTAAGTGTAGCGCAGGCACTGTCAGGACGTATAGGAATCTCTTTGCAAGAGATCTTATACAGGACATGGTATCCCTGGAGAAGGAGCTCGTCGAGACAAAGACTCTTAGTGCTGCATCAGCGGAGATAGCTGAAAATGTCGTTTATTTAATGGCCAAGGAGTACGACGACACTATTCCGGCCATGAATGAATGGCTTTCCAGCTTCTCTCCCTACTTCGTCTTTAATGTAGTAGCTCAGGTTATCTACATGTGGAGAGAGAATCTTCAGACGATAAATTCGTCAAAAAAAAACTAAAGAAGACTGAGAGAGAATGGACGGCTGCATTATTTCTACTAAGAGCTGTCCAGCTCGGCCTTACTATGAAAGACCTTAACGAGGTCACAGTGGGGATGGTCCTAGACATGTATGTTGAGATGTCTAATGACCATGTTAAGTATGCAGAACTAGCCACACAGGAAGACATGAATAACTTCTAAGGAGAAATTATGGCTAAAGGTAGCAGCGCAAAAATCAGAGGTATTACAATTGAACTCAACGCCGATACCGCTGGGATTCTTGACGGATTAAAGAGTATAAACAAGAGTCTCGGAGAGACGGATAGGGCTTTAAAAGATACAAACAAGCTTCTCAAGTTTGATGAGAACAACACAGCTCTCATAGCTCAGCAGCAGGAATATTTAGCTCAGGCTATCCAGCAGACTGAGGAGAAACTCAAGAAAGAAAAAGAGATCCTGGAACAGCTCAAAAACGCCGACAATTCTTCCGAGACAGTCGAGCAGCAGAAAGCCTTAGAAAGAGAAATCGAGGCTACCACTCAGAAGCTCAATGGATATAAGTCTCAGCTCAGAGATACAGACGGAGCGCTTGAAGAGGTAAAGGATGAAACAGAGCAGGCAAAGGAAGCTACTAACGTCTTCGGAGACGTTCTGAAAGCTAACCTTGCGAGCGAAGTAATCATCGGAGCTGTTACAAAGTTGGCAGAGGGAATCACCAAGATTTCTAAGGCAGCTTTTGAGACCGGATCACAATTTGAATCTTCCATGTCTCAGGTAGCGGCTACAATGGGAATCACCACGGATGAGATAGCACAAGGAAGCGAGAAGTTTACGCTTCTTTCCAATGCTGCCAAGAAGTGTGGTGAGGAGACAATGTTCTCAGCTTCACAGGCAGGAGACGCATTGAACTATCTCGCTCTTGCTGGTTATGACGCTGAGAAGGCAGCAGCTACACTCCCTAAGGTCCTTACACTGGCAGCAGCAGGAGGACTTGATCTTGCTTATGCTTCTGACCTGGTAACAGACTCAATGGCAGCTCTCGGAATGGAAACCGAAGAGCTTGATAACTACATTGACGAGATGGCGAAGACAGCTCAGAAGTCAAACACTTCTGTAGCTCAGCTCGGAGAAGCTACACTCGTATGTGCTGGTGCTGTATCGCTTACAGGACAGGATCTTGAAACCATGAACGCCGAGCTTGGCGTCCTGGCTAATAACGGAATCAAAGGAGCTGAAGGCGGAACCCATTTAAGAAACGTCCTGCTTTCATTGTCAGCTCCTACAGATAAAGCTGAGATAGCTCTCAATGACCTCAACGTCCAGGTAAAGGACAGCGAGGGCAACATGAGGAACCTCAACGACATCATGATTGACCTCAACGCAGCTCTTGATGGAATGGGAAGCGCTGATAAGGCCGCCATGATAAAGACTATCTTCAACAAGACAGACATCGCCGCTGTCAACGCTCTCCTGAAAGCTACATCCGGAGAGTTTGACAACCTTAAAGGTGAGATAAGCGATTGTGCTGGTGCTGCTGAAGAGATGCAGAAGACAATGACTGATAATCTTCAGGGAAAGCTTACAATCTTACAGTCAGCTCTTGAAGGTTTAGGCATATCATTCTATGAAGTCTTTGACGACAACGCCAAGAATGCAGTAGACGCAGCGACAGGAGCAGTCGGAGAACTAACCGAGGCTGTTAAGCACGGAGACCTCGGAGTCTCACTTGAGAATCTGTCCGAACAGTTTGAGGTCCTCATGGACGACCTCATTAACTTCGCCACAGATGCGCTTCCAGGAGTGATAGATGGAGCTGCATGGTTCCTGGAGAATCTCGGAACCATAACAAGCTTATTAGAAGCTCTTGGAGCTGGCTACTTAGCTTATGAGGTTGCAACAGTAGCAGCTACAATTGCAACGGAAGGCTTCACCGTAGCTCTCTCACTCAATCCTATAGGACTTGCTGTGGCAGCAGTCGCAGGACTTACAACAGCATTTATCACACTTTCTGAAGAAGCAAACAAACTTGATCCTAAGCTTGAGAACTTCATAAGACAGTGTGAAAACGTCGCTGAAAAAGGAAACCGCTTAGCACAGTCCACAGAAGAGATGGTAAGCGGATTCGATGGACAATATCAGATAGCTGACAGACTGAAGAAGAGACTGGAAGAGTTAACAGATCCGATGACCGGACTTGTTACAGATCAGAAAGCGGCCAAGGCAGTTATTGAACAGCTTAACGCCTTAGTCCCTGACCTCAATCTCTACCTTGATGAGCAGGGAAATGTCCTCTCAAAGACAACAGAGAACTGGAGAGATTATGTTGAAGAGCTCCTGAATCAGCAGCAGATAGAAGCCATGAACGAGAGACTTCTTGAGCTGGAAAAAGAGAAGCTTGAAGTCGAAGAGAAGCTCATCGACATAGAGAATCAGTTATCAGATAGCGCCAAGATGCTCATTGATGCGAATGATGAATACGCATGGATGCAGGAGCATGTGAGCGAGCTCACAGATGAGCAAATCAGAAGATACACAGAGCTGTGTGACGCTGATATGCTTCTTGAAAAAGGTCAGAGAGAGCTTATTCAGTCTTACTTTGACACTCAGGAGTCCTTAGACGGACTCAATCATTCTGAGGATGTCCTGCTCGACAAGATGGAAGAGTCACAGCAGAAGGTCGAGGAGGCAGCAGCCACTACAGATGAGTATGGAAACGCCTTAGATGAAGCCGGAGAGAGCGTTACTACTCTCCAGGGGCTTCTTACTGAGCTGGATGAGGAATATGAAAAGAATAAAGAGAAGGCTGTTGAATCCCTCAACGGACAGAGAGAGGCTTTCGAGAATCTGAAAGAGGGGACAGCTGAAAGCGTCGAAGAGATAAATGAGCACTTGCAGAAGCAGGCTGAAGGCATGAAAGAATATGCTGAGCTTATAGCTGAGGCAAGAGCCATCATGGACGAGCAGCCGAACTCAGAAGGTTTATTGAATTATTACATCAGCGCCGGACCTGAGGCAGCAGGAGAACTTGAGAACCTGGTGAATGCTTTCAATGAAGGTGGAGAAGCTGCTGAGTCTTTCAAGGAAGCTTGTGAAGCTTTCGAAGAAACACAGACTCTCATCGACGGACTGGCAGATCTTAACCTGGCACTTGAGACCGGATCGACGGAAGCTATACAGCTGGCTCTTGAACAGTTAGAGATAGATCTTCCTGCAATGGAAGAAGCCTTTCAGACGTCATGGGCTCAGCAGGAAGCTGACGCTGAGACTCATAAGCAGGCCATGACTGACACGGCAACTCAGACAGTGACGGATATGTCAACAGCTGTCACCACAGAACAGCCGAAACTCACAACAGCTGTACAGACTCTCGGAGAAGCTGCTGTAAAGAAGCTCAAAGAAGTATGGAAGTGGGATGATGGAATGCAGCGCTTCCAAGTTTGGTATGACATGGGAATGTCGGTGGACGAATCACTCGCAGCCGGAATCACAGACGGAACTTCCACAGTCACAGCAGCAGTCCAGGCAATGTGTGAGGAAGTTGTAGCGTCCATTGATATAAGCGGACTCGCAGCAAAGATAGATGCAGCACTGGGCGAAGCGTTAGGAGGCTGATAAATGAGACAGTTTTACTTGAGAAACGGTAACGGAGCTGAGTATTCCCTGATGGACGTTGAGCACTGGCTCAACAGTCCTAAGGGCCTCGGCATGAAGTACAAGGATAAATATTCCCAGGTTGGTACAAACTTTATAAGGACCAAGAAGGTGACGAATCCGAAGGACATCCAGGGAACTCTTATATTCACTGGAGATAAGCCTTACGACAAATATCAAGAGTTTATGCTCTTTACTCAGATAGAGCCTCTCGTATTCGTCTATAATCCGAATGGGACTGAGTACATAGCGAATGTCAGCCTGGAAGAGATCAAGAAGGAAGAGATTGATTATAAGACCTCTACTCTTCAGGTGGACCTCTCATTCAAGAGGCTTACAAGATGGCGCCGAGTAGTCCTTCAGAGAAATGACGCCACAGTTAACAGATGTAAGGTGTACACATTCCAATATCCTTATCAGTATGGTAAGGACGTGGCCAACAATGTGACTATAGAATCTGACACAGCCTTCGAGAGTCCTTGCAAGATAACGATAATCGGAAGTTGTGAGAATCCGGTTTGGAGGCTGTATGTGAATGGAGTCCTGAAGCACGAAGGAACTGTTAACGTATCAGTCACAGCAGGACAGCGTATCGTGATTGATACTACTAAGACTCCGTACAGCATCAAGAAGTATGATGCTTCAAACAATCTGATAGCTGACCTGTATCAGCTGTCAGACTTCTCGACAGAAAGATTCTTCTTCCTGGAGAAGGGGACGAACAGGATCTCAATAGGACACGACGGCGTTAACGCTTTAGAGCTTGCAGTGGAGGCGCATTTAGAGTATGAAACAGTTTAACATTGAGATATTCGATGAGGATTTCAATTTCATCTTTAATACGACAGCTGATAAGACCAAGTACAAAGAGGACTATTTAGATCCTGAGAAGGCGAAGGTTGTCGTGAACTCTGACGCCAGGATAAATGTGAACAGCATTATCAGGATGTACAGAGATAACGAGGACTTCTCCGGAATCATTACAGATGTAAAGGCCAAGGATGACGGAACCACGGAGGTGACTTACACTTCCGTGGAAAGTCTTTTTGACAGAGAGGTCCTTATAGACGTAGGACAGATATCCGGTACCATGGAGCAATATATGAAGGCTCTCATGGATGAGTTATATGTCACGAACTCGGATCTCAGTCAGAGACTTCCAATGACGATAGAAGCTGTGACATCCACAACAGAATGGTCTTTTGATTACAAGATAGAAAACGAGCCTGACGAGGACGAAGAAGCTCCTCCTCGGCTCGTTGCTTTTGTAAACATTCTCGACGATCTTATCATCCCAGCATTTACGCAATATGGAATCGTCCTGGACTGGACCTTCGACTTTAATAACAAGCTTATCAAGGTCTATATTACCAAGAACGAAGCCGATCCTATAACAATCGAGCCGGAGCTTCCTAACGTGATAGATGAGACAATCACAATCAGGAAAGCTAAGAAAAGAATCAACAAGGTGAATATATGGAACTCCCAGGACTACGAGAGGGAAATAACATATTATCTCCACTCAGACGATTCCTTCGACACGATAAACTCAGACAGAGTTGTTCCGGTCAATTACAAGAATTTAAAGGTATCAGCTGACAATAATCAGAAGTGCATAAAGAAAAAAGTTAGCGAGCTCAAGAGCGAATACTCGAAGATAAAATCTTACAATGGAATGGATCCGGAGGAAAGAACTCAGGAAGACATCGACGAAGCTATCTATTACATGGACGATGTCAACAACTTCATGAGCTTCGGATGGACGTTTAATAGCTCGGACAATCTGATCTATGACGCCGATAGCATTGTAGTAGGACAGGAGACATGGGCGGAAGAGGATGAGTTTGAGACGGCTATAGAAGCCTGGGCGGAGACGGCAGCAGCCGAGACCTACGGAGAAGTCACAGCACTCTCAATCTTTATTGAGAAAGCTCACGACAAAGCCTATCAGACTTTTTCCAAGAACAAGTACGACAACCTTATAGAGCTGGAGATGGCCATTGACGATGATCTTATCAATCCGATGACATTAAAGACCGGTCAGGTAGTGAACATCATCAGTGAAGGAGTGAGCTATACTTCTATTCTCTCCGGAAGAGAGATAGAGGACACGACGACACTTATCTTCGGAACCATAAGGCTAGAACTTACAAAAACTTTAAAAGGGAGGGCTTAAATGAGCGACTATATCAGCATCAAACAATATGATGAGATGAATGTCACGGCGAAAGATGACCGTATCATGTACGATGTATCACATACAAGCGGAATCGTTAAAGGCTGTGAGATTACATACTCAGGAGGAAACACAATCCACATTGGAGCTGGCTACGGAATCGTAAAGGGAGCCTTGTTTGAGATCTTCGAGCACGATGAAACCATCCAGCTCACAGAGTCAGGAACCAAGCTCGGACAGATTTATGTTCACTTCGACCTTTCAAGTGCTACGCCTATCGACATTGTTGTGGAGGTTAACACTACTTTAACACCTCTTACTCATGACGAGGACGCAAACTTCATCAATGGTCAGTATGATATCCAGTTGTGTACCTTTACAGTCGGAACCACAGTCCTGAGTGATCTCGCTGTGACCTATCCGCTTATAACCGGAGCTTCTGACTTCGCTCTCGACTTCGTAGGTAAAAGAGTACACTTCAATTCCGACGGATCCATAAGGACCACATATCAGACAGGGGAATACGTAGTAACTTCATTCCCCTCAACGGCCATCTGTAAGGACGAGCTTTATAGTCCTGGAGGAACTTTACTGGCCACAAAAGTGACGAGCGTTGACTCCGTGAATGGAGACATATTAGAAACGGTAACACCGGCATAAGGAGGAAAGTATGAGTCAGATGTATGGAAAGCTGATCGTCTACACTGAAGACAGTAGCATGGTAGGCGATACAGTAACAGTCGAGAACTTGGTCACAGGTGCGACCATCACAGGAACTGTAGGAGGGACAGGATATGCTGAGATATTCCTCCCTGCTTTTTGTCACTACAGAGCTACTCTCAACGGAGTAAGCAAAGACTTCGAGATGGAGTGCGGAGGAACTCACTACCTTGATCTCGGATGGACGACAGATAGCTGGGCTGGAATCAAGAAGATCATTGACGCTGGTAAAGCTTCGCAGTATATCAGCGACGGAGATCGCTTCACTGTTGAGTTGTCAAACAGCGAAGTCCTTGTGTTCGAAGCAAATGTCAATGTATACGGCCTTGGTGAAGTCGATTTCATTCCTACTTACTGCATGGCCACAACAAAGCAGCATCACACTTCAAACACAAATGCTGGCGGATGGAATTCCTCAGACATCAGGACATATCTGAACGGAGCTTTCCTGTCAATGCTTCCAGCAGATCTCCAGGCTGTTATCAGTGAGAAACCTGTTAAGGCTACAATAGGAAGTCAGTCAAATACTCTTCAGACAGCTGAAGACAAGATATGGCTTCTTACAGAGAAAGAAGTATTCGGATCAATCACTTACTCAGGAAGCGCCGAGAATGCTGTCAACAAACAATATCCTGTCTTTACGGATAATGCTTCGAGAGTAAGAACTCAGGGAGCCAACGGCGCCGCCGTGAATGTTTGGTTGGCTTCACCTTATATCGGCAACTCCACGTACTTCTGCTATGTCACCACTTCCGGCGCTCCGAGCTACAACATCGCCAGCACCTCTTATGGCGTGCTCCCCTGCTTCAGAATTGCTCCGTCTGCGTAAGCAGAAGGAGAGAATCATACCAATCGAGGCGCCACACTTGGCGCCTCTGAAGGAGAAGTATGAGCGTACTAGCAAGATTCAGGAGCGAATCGCCGTTTGAGGTAAGAGACAACGCAAGAAAGATAGAAGCGAAGATCATACGCCTCTGCATGAATGAGAAATATTTTCCAAAGAGATATAGGTTCATCCTTACAACAGATATCATCCAGGACGCTCACAGGCTAGTAGATTATATCGAAGCAGCGAACACACTTCCTCTCACAGAAGACTTCTACAAGAGAAGACTTATGTATCAGAAGGAAGCACTCATAAGGATAGAGAATATCTTCAGGAAGATGGCCCTGGCTGAAGAGCTTGGCTTCACGATACCGGAAGCAATACTGATCGAGATGGGCGAAGCTCTTAACAAAGAAGAAGGCCTGATCAAGAACTGGGTAGAATCAGACAGGACTAGGATAAAACAGAATAAGAAATAAGGTTACAGGCTATTACCGCCGTGAATGTTTGGTTGGCTTCACCGAATATCAGCAACTCCACGAACTTCTGCAATGTCAACACTTCCGGCGCTCCGAACAACAACAACGCCAGCAACTCTAATGGCGTGCTCCCCTGATTCATTACCGAGACGAGGACAAAGTAGCTCTTTGAGTGAAATCACTGGTAGAGAAAGTAATGAAGGAGCCTATAACCTTCCTGAAAAGGTAAATCATACATCATGATGTCTCATGGACGGACGCTTCTTGCATGGCAGTAGTGACGCACTGTTTCATGTCCATGAGCTATGCAGCTATTAGTCAAGAAAGGATCGCTGTACAGGGTGAACTCTAAAGAAAGACATGAGTTAAGACATCAGAGGAGAAGGCAAAAGAGATTAGAGAGGAAACAAGAACTTAATAAGCTCTATGGAGATTATGACAAAGCTATCTCCGTAACGGAGCTAATCAAGGCCTATAACATCTGCAAAAGAAATGTAGGATGGAAGTCTTCAGTCCAGCGGTACGGATTCGGACTTTACAAGAATAGTCTCAAGCTGCATAGAATGCTCAGTGAAGGACAAGATACCTTCAAGGGATTCTATCAGTTTGAGATTTTCGAGCGAGGCAAGAAGAGAAGAATAAGAAGCATCCACATATCTGAGAGATGTATTGAGAAGAGCCTGGCTGTGAATTCATTCGTCCCTATGATGAAGAACAGCCTTATCTATGACAACAGCGCAAGCCTTAAAGGTCGAGGAACCGACTACGCCAGGAGAAGGATCCTTAAACAATTGCGCAAGTGGTACCACTTACACAAGAATACCGGTTATGTGATCGTCGGAGACTTTACATCATTCTTCGACAGCATTGATCATGATGTCCTGCTAAGGATAATCAGGGAGCACTTCGAAGATGAGAGATTTTATGAGTTTACACGGAAGTCTATTAGTCATTACGGACCTAGAGGACTAGGACTTGGAAGTGAGCTCAATCAGATATTTGCCATCTCCGTTCCTGACGAACTGGACCATCATATCAGAAATAAGCTCGGATGTAGGTATTACCACAGATATAATGACGACTTTATTATATTCGTCGAAACAAAAGAACAGGCTCACAGGATCCTGAATGAGATAAGAACCATCACATTAAAGCTTGGAATTACTCTCTCGGAAAGAAAGACGTATATCACCAAGATCTCCAAGGGATTCACGTTCCTGAAGAAGAGATATACTCTTACACCTTCAGGAAGGATCATAACGAGGCACTGTCGGAGAAATATAACCTACGAGAGACGGAAGCTTCGCAAGTTTAGGAAGATGCTCGATACCGGAGAGATGGAATACAAAACCATCCAGCAGCAATATATGTCATGGAGAGGCTATTTGAAGCATACTCCGGCCACATCAAAGCATTATTCCAAAAGATTTAAGAACGAGTACAAAACAATCAAATCAATGGATGAGCTCTTTAACGAGCTATTCATAAAAGAGATCCAAGAAGGAGGAGAAAAATGTATATCCACGTCAATCTCAATAGGGTAGTGATCGATGTGACTGAAGATATCAGATACGTCGGAAGAAATGCTACCACAGGAATGAAGGTCTTAGTAAGGAATAAATCCGAGGCGATAGGAGTCATGGGCTCCGACTTGGTAATAAGACCGCTTGTGAGCTCATCACTATCAGCAGACTTCTACACGGTTGAAGAAGTTATCCCTGTGTCAGTAATTCCTGGAGATTACGAGCCAGGAAAGTATGTTTATAATGATGGAGCGTTTGAACCTTACGAGGGAGTAGTCCCTAAGGATGTTGAAGAGCTTACTAAAGATATGAGCTCCCTGGATAAGAAGGTAGAGGAAGCTGTTAAAGCAGTATTCCCTGAATGGGATCCTAACGGCTATAGCTATTTTGCAGGCGAGAAAGTATCTTATAAGGACAGCTTCTACAGATGTATTCAGAACCACACATCACAATCTGACTGGGCGCCTGATGTAGCGGTATCTTTGTGGGTAGAGATGTCTGATCCTGCTGAGGAATGGCCTGAGTGGAAACAGCCAGCCGGAGCCCATGATGCTTATAACAAGGGCGATAAGGTATCTCATAACAGTAAGCACTGGATATCATCTGTTGATTCAAATGTTTGGGAGCCTGGAGTATATGGATGGGACGAGAGTGAGCTTAGTTGAGCTCGTTGAGAGACAAAATGTAGTAATAAAGGAGCAGGCTGATATTATAGACAGCCTGTTCCTTTTGTTATTACAGCACACTACGGCTGAAGAACTTGAGGGGAGTAACGAAGTCAAAAGAATCAATCAGGTTGCTGCATTGAAGGATAACCTGGAAAATATTTCTATGAGGGAGGAAAAATGAGCAAAGTCGAGATGATGTTAGCAGGGATGCAGCTGTTTATTTCAGCAGCAACTATTATCACGATGCTATATACATTAAGGAAATTTCTGAAAAAGCCCCAGGAGACACTTGAAAAGAGAGTATCTGACCTGGAGAAAGATGTGAAAGACGTTAAGGATTCGCTTCTTAAAGGTAATGACAGATTTAGAGAGCAGGAAGAAGCGAATGATGTCCTGATCCATTGCGTACTTGCTCTCATAGAATTTGAGATTCAATATTGTCTCACAGAGAACAAGAGTCCTTCGGATGACCTGAAGAAGGCAAAAGAGATCCTTCATAACTACCTGGCCAAGAAGTAAGAGGTAATGATATGAGAAAACAGCAGACAGGAATTGAAAGATTAAGTGGGAAAAGCAGAGTCCGGCTCAAAGATCTTCCGGCCCTGGACAAGTATGTGATCCTGTCCCTGGCAGCTCTTATCATTTACACGGTGGCAGAGTTTATATTCTCAACGATAACAGGAATCTCACACGACACTTTGACAACATGTTTCTTTGCAGCCTTCGGAGGGGAGACACTTTGGTGTGCGATCCTGAAGAAGTGCAAACTTAAAGGAGGTCCTTCATGAAATGGTTTATTGAAAATTGGTCCTTGCTGGTAGTAATAGCGGCGACTATATTTCTTGGCGCTGTGTATTTTAACCGCTTTATGCGTCTACCTTCTGATGGGAAGATTGAGTTGGTAAAACAGTGGGCGCTCTATATTGTTATCGAGATGGAGCGCATCTATGGAAGCGGAACCGGAAGCCTGAAGCTGGCGGCAGCTTACGACGCATTTATTAAAGCCTTTCCGGATCTTGTCCCTATCGTACCTTTTGAACTATTTAGCAAGATCATAGACGAGGCCTTGGAGAGGATGAGGCATCTGTTATCGACAAACTTAGATATTAAGAACTATGTAGATGGAGGTGATTAAATGGCCACAGCAGTACAGAGAGCTACCTTCCTCAACATGATCATCCCTATCGCTATCGAGCAGGCCAAGAAGCACAATAT
>JAEIGA010005837.1_pt1 | contig 18748 bp, 11 predicted proteins | sample 9270691 | NCBI WGS metagenome assembly JAEIGA01 (sample SAMN17057246, study PRJNA624740) | gut metagenome | biome: biome; isolation source: fecal sample | host: Bos grunniens | place: China: Xizang | collected 2019 | reverse complement strand
TTTGTGTTCATCTTAAGATAGGTAGATGTGCCGTAGATATACTTGCCGCCTGTGCCGATGCTGAAGCCGAGGGCTGCTGTGTCGAGGTCGAGTGTGTAGGCAAGTGCCTGGCTGCCACCGAGAGCCTCGATGTTTGAAGCACCCATGAGCGCGCAACCTGTGCCGGCATTGTAGATGTAGTATTCGTTGGTGTTACCGGTGGGGATGAATGCCCAGAGCATGCTGTCGTCACGTTTCTGGTCGCTCTGCATCATGTAGCCGAGGTAGCGTTTTGTAACAAGCTCCACTGACAAATATTTGCCGGTGTCGTTGTTGCGCACATAGTACCATGTGATGCCGTCGGAAGCACTGCCGGGGTATTTGGGAATTATTGAACAAACAGCGTTGAGAGCTACAACAGATGACTGCAACTGCTCGGCTGTGGGACGATAATCCTCGGCACCACCATTAGCGCGGATGTCCCTGGCTGTAGCCAAGAGAGCTACGAATGCTTTGGCAACTTCCATCGCAGAGCCATCTTTTACAAGAACGTTGTCGTTGAAAGCGTAGACTCCCGATGCAAGTTTCTCGCTGTCGAGTATTTCGGCTACGACACTGTCGGCAACAGCTATCATAGAGTCGAGCAGCTGAGTGTCATATTTTACCTGGTTGTTTTCTGTGGTTTTTATAATCCACCAACTGTCGGTCGATCTGAAATCCTTACCACAGACACTGTTATCCGATTTAACGGCGATACAACCGCCGTGTACATTGTCGAGTTCCATGTAAAGGTATCCGTTCTCGAGTGACACCACGCGGAACTTGGCAGCCGAAGAGGCCGAGGTTGTCGTCTTAGCAGTCTCATTATCAGGCATTGTGGCAATGTAAACACCATCTTTGGTTCGGAGATAATAAAGACTGTCGTCCTCGGTTACAAACTGCCACTTTTTGCTGTTCTGCGAAGCACCACCCTTGCTCACTCTGACTCCGGTAGAGGTTGCCTCCAGTGAGTTGTTGGAACTATTGCGACAACTGATGGTGTAATAGTTCATGGGCTGAACCTTGATAACCGAATTTGATGTATATATTTTATCAAGTTCGTCGTCGATGAGAGTAAGGTATTCGCCGTAGGTGTGAGCACTTTCGTCGCCATTGGTGACTGCTGCCTGAGCTGCCTCCTTGAGTTCTTTCAGACGGGCTAATTTATGAGCATAGTAACTGCCCACTTTGGTACCGTAGGTATCTGTATTTTTAATGTAGTAATCGGTGGTCGAAAGTGCATATTTAAGTGCCTTGAGCTCGGCATCCTTGCCACTCCTGTAGTAGGGTTGGAGTTCAACCTCGTCGCCGTCACCTTCGGCGGCTACAATTCTGATGCCGGGGTCGGCTGCAAGAGCCTCGGGGATGGTGAACTTAAATTTGTTGGAGAGGGCCTTGTATTCGCCTTTGCCGTTGTAGACCTTGAAGCCGACAGCGCCGCTACCCTTCTCGATGATGATGGTCTTGCCCACCTTGGTGTATGAGTAGCCTGTAGCCTCGGGCGAGCCGTTCACGTCGTAGAGTGTATACTGACCTACGTCGCCACACTGACCTACAGAATATGCACTCTTTTCTTTATAGCCGCTTCCTCCGTCGGTGCGCAAAATGGGTTCGATTCGGTCCTCTATAAACTCGATGGCAGGAGCCTTACGGCTATATGATGCCATTTTTGCGAGTGTCTTGTTCAGCATAGCCTGTGTCACAGTAAGATCTTTGCTTGTATACTCTTTGCCGAGCAATTTGTCCATAGGATGGAAGAATCCCCACACTTTGAAAAAGTTGGTAAGGTCCATATTTGCAGCCTCGCAACATTTCTCGGCGAAGTGCAGAATATCCTTGTCGCCCTGCACATGTGTGGGCGATGGGTCGATACCATTCTCACGCAAAAGAGCAAACAATTTGGGGTAGAACTCTGTGTCGTTACCTGCCATGTGGAAATAGAGGTAGAGCTGCCACCACATTCTCATTTTCACTTCACCCAAAACGGTTGGCCATGCTCTGCCCTCTTTAAAGTCGTTGAACAGTCCGCCAAGGGTGTCGCCACGTGACATATATCTACCCATCTTGTACATCGTGTAGTTAGCAAAGAAGTTGGCACTGATTTCACTCGTACCCATAACCTCTATCGAGGCCTGATTGAAGTGACCAACCTCGTGACCGGGACCCCACACATTGTCGTGGTTTGACATCAGAGTGTTGTAATTGAGAATTTTGTATATTACGCTCACATGATACTGTGTGCGATAGCCGGTAGAAGCCATATAGGTTTTGTCATCGTCGAGGGTGATGGCACAGTGCAGGTTGTTGAACTTGACACCGTAGATGCCTTTGTCCCATCCCATAAGTTCGTGGTCCCACCTGAGCATGTCGTCCCACCATCCGATGGCATCGGTGATGGTGTTCTTACAGCAATTGGAAGCGGTTATCCATTTCTTCTCCATGTGGTAGATGTTGCGGTCGCCCTTCACCTGAATCACAGGGTGAGTAGCAAGATTCTGTGTAATATCGCGCCAATCTTCGTCTGTGTGGGTGGCTTTGTCGAAGAAACCGTTGACGATTCCATTCTCGATGTGGATTTTAAGATTGGGGAAGTCGGCGAGCACCTTGCCACTGTTGTGGGTATTGACCTCGTAACGGATGAAGAGGTTCGAGAGGTCGTAGCTTATAGGAACGATATTGAGACCCACCTTCAGTGTATCGAGAACACCGCTGGTGTTGGTACTCAAAATCTCTTCGATCCCGAGGAATGCACCATCCTTAAGTTCGCCCTCGACGAAAATATAGAGAAGGTCGTGGGAGTTTCCGTAGATACCTGTGGGGTTGTTCAGTCGCGAGTAGGGGTTGGTCTGCAAAATTTCTTCCCATTCACCGGGATCGGAATATGCCTTATACTCTCTGATGCGGAACTCTTTCTCGCGCTTGCCCCAAGAGTCGTTCTTTATCTTCAATGCCATATTGCGAATTACGTCGGGTAACTCTTTTGTCGCTTCGAGCAGTTCGCTGTCGCTCATGGCTGCATATGTTCCCTTAAGTTCGCTGCACGAATAGTCTGTGAATATTTGTGCAAGTGTGGCGTTGTAATTTTCGGCATTTTTGATAATCGCAATCTGCTCGCGGAACTTCTCTTGTTGCTCGGCGAGCACGTCGATGCTTACGGCTACATTCTCGAACAGCCACTCGCTGGCGTCAATTTTGCCACTTGTGGTCGATGGTGTCCATCCGACTACCTCGTACGAGGGGCTTGTGTGCAAGCATCTTGTGCCGGTGCTGGTTGTAAAAATATTATAATATCCTTTATTGTATTGGTTCTCTTTGATAAAGAACTCTTTTGGTGTCCCGGCCAGTTTGGAAAGCTCCGAGTTTTTTGTCACATGCTGTATATACTGTCCGGTGAGTCCGTTCTTTATGTACACGCTGTTGTCGCCTGCCTTTTCGAGAATCCACATCTGCTCGTAGGCTTTTTCATTTTTGTCAACTGCTCCGATTGTGTTGTTTTTGTAGTTGGCAATCATGTATTTGTTATTTCTGTGGGGGTTGAGCACCCTATACACTTTTCCTGTTTCGGGTTTTGAGTATTGTCCCCATGCGAGAGTACAACAGAGAAGCGTTGCCAGTGTCAATAGTAATTGTTTCTTCATTTTTATATGGTTTTTATAGTTTTTGCATCGAAAAGTGGTTGAAAGATACGAATTTATATTAAAAAACAAAATATCGTACCCCCTTAAATTTGACTCGCTTTATAAAAAATGGATTAAAATGGCTGCAAGCATTACCAACAGAATGAATACAAAAATGCCCCGACGTTGGTTTTTAGGGAAATATAACAGTTTGCGTATCATTAAAAAAAATTAATCGAGAGCCGTTAAGCGGCTTTTTGTGTACTTTTGTCGCTCATGCGACCTATTTCTGCACAAAAATACATAAATATCACTTCAATACAATGAAGAATAAACCATTTTCTATCATAAGATTCATCAGGCGTTACCCTCTGTCGCTACTGGTGGTGGCAGCCATATTGTTCCTATCGTTCTTCAAGCCGCCACAGGAGAATATCATCGACATTTCCAACATCGACAAGCTTGCACATTTCTGCATGTACGCAGGCTTTTGCTCGGTCGTGTGGCTGGAGTATTTCTGGTCGCACGAGTCGGTGAGCCGAATAAGAGTATTTCTGTTGGCTGTGGTGGCACCAATCATTTTCGGCGGAGTCATTGAGGTAGCACAGGGAACAATGACCGCTTACCGAGGCATGGATTGGTATGATTTCATATTCAACTCGATAGGAGTAGTTTTTGCACTTTTCTTCGCAAAATTCATTCTTCTCCCATGGGTGAGAAAGTTCAAAGAAAACAGAAACAGCGGCAAATAGCCGCTGTTTCTGTTTATCGCAATAGTTGAAATTACTCCTTGCATTTATCCCAATACTTGTAGGGGAAACGGGTAAGGTGCGAATTGTAATACTTTTTGTCGCCCGTCACCTCTTCTCCCAGAAATGAGGGTTTTTCAAACTGCTCATTCTCGTCCTGAAGCTCAATCTCGGCAACCACAAGACCCTGATTATCGCCGTAAAACTCGTCGACCTCGTAGACGTGGTTGCCACATTTTACAAGGTAACGGCGTTTGTCTATCAGTGCATCTGTACACAACAGCATCAACTCTTCGGCCTCCTGCAAAGGAATCTCCTTTTCCCACTCGTAACGGCTGAGTCCGCCGTCGAGCGAAGGGCCTTTGATGGTGAGTATACCCTTGCCGTCTCTTATTCTTACCCTGACCGAGTTACCATTCTGGCGGCACAGATAGCCCTGGGCTATCTTGTCCGAACGGAAAGCCATCGTACGATAGCTCTCGTTGGTCACAAGGAATTTGCGTTCAATTTCGAGTGCCATGATGCTTGCAGTTTATTGTGCCTCCTCGGCAAATTCCATCAGATAGGCTTTAATGAATCCGTCGATTTTTCCATCCATCACTCCACCAACGTCAGAGGTCTGATGTCCTGTGCGGTGGTCCTTCACGCGACGGTCGTCGAACACATAGCTTCTTATCTGTGAGCCCCACTCGATTTTCTTTTTGCCAGCCTCTATCTTGTCCTTTTCGCGCTGACGCTTCTTCAGTTCTTTGTCGTAGAGCTGTGACTTGAGCAGTGCAAGAGCCTTCTCCTTGTTCTTGGGCTGGTCGCGGGTCTCGGTGTTCTCGATGAGAATCTCTTCCTCTTCGCCTGTGTCGGGGTCTTTATACTGATAGCGCAGACGCACACCCGATTCCACCTTGTTGACATTCTGTCCACCGGCTCCACCACTGCGGAAAAGGTCCCACGAGAGCAGTGCTGGATTGATGACAATCTCGATAGTATCGTCCACCAACGGGGTAACAAACACTGATGCAAACGAGGTCATACGCTTGCCCTGAGCATTGTAGGGCGATACGCGAACCAAACGGTGAACGCCATTCTCGCCTTTAAGATAGCCGTAGGCAAAGGGTCCGTCAATCTGAATGGTGGCAGTCTTTATACCAGCCTCGTCACCCTCCTGAAGGTTTATGGTAGAGAGCTTGTATTTGTTGGCTTCGGCCCAGCGCATATACATGCGCATGAGCATTTCCGACCAGTCCTGGCTTTCTGTTCCACCTGCACCTGAGTTTATCTTCAGCACGCAGCTCATGGAGTCGGCCTCCTGACGAAGCATGTTTTTCAATTCCAGTTCCTCGATGGCAGCAAGGGCACGTGCATAGGCATCGTCTACCTCTTCTTCGGTGACTGCCTCTTCGCGGAACATCTCCATGGCAATCTCAACCTCTTCGGTGAGATTGTAAACCGCCTTGTAGCCATCGACCCATCCCTGGAGCGATTTTACCTTTTTCATCTGGGCCTCGGCTGCCTTGGCGTCGTCCCAGAAGCCCGGAGCCTGTGTACGCAGCTGCTCCTCCTCTACCTGGATTATTTTTTCATCTATTCCGAGGTACTGCTTAAGGGCAGCAGTCCTCTCTTTTATATCTTTCAGTTGGTCGGCTGTTATCATTTTCGTCTCTTATTCTGTTTCTTTGCAAAGGTACAACATATTAGGGTCGGGTGCAAATTTTTGCGATTCGTTTCAATTGTGCCGAATTGCTGAATTTCGATTCTAAATTTGCGAATTCGATTTTGCTGTACTAATTTTGCTTCTGAATTTGATATAGAAGAGATGGAAATTACAAAAAATGATGTTGAACAGGCTGTCGGGCTGCTGAAAATTCTCATCAGCACGCCATCTGTCAGCCGCGACGAGAGTGCTGCAGCCGACAAGCTGCAATCATATATTGAGCGTAGCGCCCCATTTCTGGGAACAGTGCATCGCCACTTGAACAACATTTGGTGCATTGCTCCGGGTTACGATGCCTCGCGTCCTACCCTGCTGCTCGATGCGCACATCGACACAGTGAAGCCTGTTGCCGCATGGACAAAATCGCCTTTCACTCCCGTGGTGGAGGATGATTGCCTCTACGGACTCGGCAGCAACGACGATGGTGCCTCGTTGGTGACTATGCTTCATGTATTTTACAAACTTTGTGCGGCCGAGCAGTCGTACAACCTTATATTTCTTGCATCTGCCGAAGAGGAGGTATCGGGCAAGGATGGCATAGAGTCGGTGCTGCCAATGTTGCCGCCAATCTCCTGCGCCATCATTGGCGAGCCCACAGGCATGCACCCTGCAATTGCCGAAAAGGGACTTATGGTGCTTGACTGCACTGCACATGGACGTTCGGGACATGCCGCACGCAACGAGGGCGTAAATGCCATTTACGAGGCACTGCCCGACGTCGAGTGGTTCCGCACATTTGTCTTCCCCGAAGTATCGCCCCTGCTTGGTGCTGTCAAGATGAGCGTTACGCAGATAAATGCAGGCACACAGCACAATGTTGTTCCCGACGTGTGCAAATATGTTGTAGACGTGCGCAGCAACGAATGTTACAGCAACAAGGAGCTTGTGGAGATTATCTCCGAAAATGTAAAATCTGAGGTCAAGCCCCGCTCGTTGCGTCTGAACTCTTCATCGATAGAGCAGCAGCATCCGCTGGTGCGTCGTGCAGTGGAACTTGGACGCAAACCCTTCGGTTCGCCCACACTCTCCAACCAGGCACTTATTTCCGGCGTTCCCTGCCTGAAGATGGGCCCCGGTGAATCGTCACGTTCGCACACCGCCAACGAGTTTATAAAACTGAGCGAAATTCGCGAAGGAATGGAGATTTATCTTAACCTGCTCAACGGACTTAAACTGTAACAGATTAACTTCATAAATAAACCAAAAGTGTCAGAACCGGGTTCTGACACTTTTGGTTTTATTCTACACATAGATTTAGTCTACGAATTTATACTTTGAACGGTCGCGAGGCTTGGCATCGGGTGCTTCGTCGGCATATCCGAAGCCTACACAAAGCGCAAGCTCATATCCGGGCGAAAATCCCAATTTACCGTACACAGGAGTGCGCGCTTCGCTGTCGTTGATGAAACGCACGGGGCTGCCCAGACAGATGGAACCTACACCCAGTGAAGTGGCGGAAAGCATCATATTTTCGGCCATAAGTCCACAATCGTATGCCGAAAAATCGTAGGAGAGGTCACGAGCGATAAAGACCATCACGGGGGCACCACGGAAGCAGCCTGTCACTCTTTTGGCATCGTCGGCAGGATAGGCAGCAGCCATCATCTGCTTAATCTCCTCCATTGTTTCGGGATTATCAACCACACGCACCTCCCACGACTGCTTGTTCTGTCCGTTGGGAGCATTAATGCCACATTCGAGTATCCGGGTCATTGTTTCGCGGTCGACTGTGCCGGGTTTGTATTTGCGTATGCTGCGACGTGCCATGATTGTCTCTATCACCGCATTGCCACCATTGTCGGCGGCTGTACCGCACTGCGCAGAATCGCCACATGAAACTACTGCCGCAAGCGAAGCACCCAGTAGTATTTTCTTAATTGCTTTCATAGTATATTACTTATTGTTTTTCGAAGTTTTATTATTTACAGCAGTCACATTTTGCGCCTTGGGCAAGAACATCTGCAGCAATATACAACCGAACAGAGCTGAAATCAGCGAACCGCAGAGAATACCCACCTTTGCCTCGTTGAGCAGCTGCGCACCGTTGCCCGAGAGCGACGAATAGGAGAGGTCGGCAATGAAGATTGAGACTGTAAGTCCGATACCGCACAACGCGCAGACACCTGAGAATGATTTCCAGTCTGAGCCCTGAGGCAGTGTGACAACACCCAGTTTCACGGCTGTCCATGAGAAGAGCAACACTCCCACGAACTTACCGATTACAAGACCTGCCATAACCGAAAGTCCCACACCTGCGAAAAGACAGCTGATGTTCATTTCGGAGAAGTCGATACCTACATTGGCAAAGGCAAAGAGAGGAATAACCACATAACCGATGAGTGAGTGCAGATTGTCCTCAAGATCCTGCAAGGGACTGATGAGCTTATCGGCTGCCGACTCAACGCTTTTCAGTTTGTTAATCTCTTCGTGGCTGAGTATGATGGTACTCTTTTTTCCTGCATTTATCACAGGGAAACTATTGATGTTCTCCTTGATGCGTTTAAGGTAGTAGCCCGTTCCATGTTGCAGTGTAGAGGGAACGCAGAAGGCGGTTATTACACCTGCGATGGTGGCGTGTATGCCCGAATTGAGCATTGTGTACCACAGTACAAGACCAATAATAAGGTAGAAGAATTTGTTGTGTACCTTGCACTTGTTTCCGATAACCATTATTACCACACATATAAGTGACATGAACAGATAGTCGGTGAAGAGTTCCGATGAGTAGAAGAGGGCGATTACTATGATGCCTCCAAGGTCGTCGGCTACTGCAAGTGCCGCCAGAAAGACTTTAAGACCTGTCGGTACACGTGTGCTGAACACTGCAAGCACACCCAGCGAGAAGGCAATATCGGTAGCCATAGGAATGGCAAGACCACGCTGCATGTCTGCATTGTCGGGGCAGAGCAACCAGAAGACCAGCACAGGGAATATCATTCCGCCAAAGGCGCCAATGATGGGGAGCATAGCCTTTTTGGGAGAAGAGAGGTCGCCCACCAGAAATTCACGTTTGATTTCAAGACCTACGGACAGGAAGAAGAGTGCCATCAGAAAGTCATTGATGACCTCCATCACTGTCATGCTGTGTCCATTGTGGCTGAAGAAGTTGAAGTCGCCAACTGAAATAGAGACATGGTTTTGCCAAAAAGCGAAATATCCATCCTTCAACGAGGTGTTAGCGAATATCAACGCCAACACCGCGCCTATGACCAACAACGTGCTGGCAGAAACATATTTCTTGAACATACTCATAAAACTGTAATTTGTCATAGTTCAGTATTGTTTTCGTGTTTGTGTTAATTCGTATTTAAATTACTCGATGCGGATGGCATATTTCACAGGACGGATGATGAATGTGAAGCTGTAATCCTTGTATGGCAAGCGATATTCGGACAGAGGCAATGCTCCCCAGCTGTTGATGCAGCCCAGTCCCATCTGTGCCTTGTCGATGCAGAGGTTGGTAAGGTCGGCCTTTGCTACCTCCTGCGAGTGTCCCTGCTTTTTGCGCATACCCTCGTCAAGCGACTCTATCGTGTAGTGAAGAGCCGATGCCGAGAAGGGCGCTTCGGCTGTAATCTCTACACCACGACCGGCTGCGTTGAGTACACGCCACCAGCGGAGGTCGCTGCGTGTGCCATTCTCCTGGGGACGGATGTAGGGATAGAACTGTTCGTCGACACTCTGACGGTAGATTGCAAAGTCGGCGCAACCCTTGCGGTCGGCATAGTTCTCGCCGGGACCACGGCCATAATATTCTACTGTTTCAAAATCGTAGGGCATGGGCAACTGCACACCGAAACGGAACATGTCGCTGACCTTTGCCTCTTTGTCGGCAGTCATCGTTTGTGTTATTTTCACAGCACCTGCGTTGTTTACAACATACTTTATAACGAGTGTGGCCTTGACGTCGGGCATTTCGTAGCGTGCCTCAACCACTGCCTGCCCCTGTTCGATGTTGCGTTTAAGCTCTTTAAGGCGAATCGAGGGGTTCTGCCATACGCGGTAGCGATATTGCAGATTGGCACCAAAGTCGTTGTCGGTGGGGGCGCGCCAGAAGTTAGGCTTCAGTTTTTCGCCCTCTTTTATCATCTCCACACCTTCGACATTGTATTTTGTCATGTAGCCGCTGTGCTTGTCAAATTCAATTCTGAAATTCTCGCCTGCAACTATAAGGTAACGATAGTCGTTGTCTTTTATCACAGGTATGGTGGGAGCAATGTTGCTGACTGTAATGTTTTTCAGTTCCATGTCTGCTGCGGGAGCATCTGTCAGGCGCAACTGGTTCTTGGCTACTGCATAACCGGCAGGAAGCAGATCCTCGCGGTTTTTAAGGCGGAAGGTTACGTTAAGCAACCATTCGGCGTCGGGGGTGGTGCCGGCAGCAATGTTAATCTTTGTACGCTGCTGCGGTGCAGCATTGATATTCTCGATGCGACCGCTGCGCACGGGAGTACCGTTCTTCAGCATAGTCCACTCCATGTAGTATGCCGAGAGGTCGCGGAAGAAGTTCTCGTTATATACCTCAATCTCGCCTTTAGCTGCATCGGTGAGTGTAGCCCATATATTCTGATAGTAGTATCCCACTTCGTACATGTGAGGATTGGGAACGCGGTCGGGGCTGATGAGTCCGTTGTCGCAGAAATTTATGTCGCTGGCATCGAAGCGGTTGAAGTCGCCGCCATAGGCATATATCATCTTGCCATCCTTGCCTTTCCAACGTATCGACTGGTCGACGAAGTCCCAGATGAAGCCTCCCTGATATTTGGGGAATTTGCGTATAAGTTCCCAATACTCTTTGAAGCCTCCCTGCGAGTTACCCATGGCATGGGCATATTCGCACTGGATAAGGGGTTTTGTGTATTTGTCGTCGCTGCAGTAACGCTCGCTCCAGTTGTAGTCGGCGTACATGGGGCAGTAGATGTCGGTCTTGCCCTCGTAGCCTGCACGTTCGTACTGGACAGGACGTGAGGGGTCTTCGGCCTTCACCCAATCGTAGGCAGCCTCGAAGTTGGGACCATAACCCGCTTCGTTGCCAAGCGACCAGAAAATGATGCTGGGGTGGTTGAAGTTGCGCTGTACGTTGCGCTGGTTGCGCTCCATGTGTGCTTTTGTATAGTCGTCACGTTTGGCGAGAGTGTGGTCGCCGTAGCCCATTCCATGAGATTCCAGGTTTGCCTCGGCTACCATATAAATACCATATTTGTCGCACAGGTCGTACCAGTAGTTGTCATCGGGATAGTGGCAGGTGCGCACAGCGTTGATGTTGAACTGTTTCATTATCTGTATATCCTGCAACATGCGTTCGCGTGAGATGACGTAGCCGCCATCGGGATCGAGTTCGTGACGGTTGGCACCCTTTATGAGGATGGGTTGACCGTTGACAAGCAACTGTGAGTTTTTAAGCTCTATCTTGCGGAAGCCCACATTAACGGGAATATATTCGCCGCTGCCCTGCATGGTGGCTGTCAGTGTGTAGAGGTAGGGGGTTTCTGCTGTCCACTTGTTGGGGTTGGCAACCTGCATTACAACCTGTTTTTTTCCGTCGGTAGTTGTTTCGGCAATGCACTTGCCCTCGGCGTCGGTGAGTTTAAGCTCTACCTTGCCGCTGCCTTTGAGTTTGAGGTCGATGGCAAGTGTACCGTTTGTGTAGTTGTCGGTGAGGTCGGGGGTGATGCGTATATCCTCGATGCGTTTCTTGTTACGGGCATAGAGATAGCAGTCGCGTCCTACACCGCTGTAACGGAAGAAGTCCTGGTCCTCGAGGTATGTACCGTCGCACCAGCGGAACACCTGAAATGCAATGAGGTTCTTCTCGCCCGGTTTAAGGTAGCGTGTGAGGTCGAATTCCGCTTCGAGCTTGCTGTCCTCGCTGTATCCGACGAATTTGCCGTTCACCCACAGGTAGATGTTGGATGTGACAGAGCCGAAGTGGGCGATTATCTCCTTGCCTTTCCAGTCGGCAGGAACCACAATCTCGCGGCGGTAACTGCCAACATTGTTATTTTCCACGGGAATTTCGGGGGGATTGTTGCGGAACTGGTTGCGCCATGCGTAGCCTATGTTCACATATATGGGATCGCCGTAGCCGTTTAGTTCCCACAAGCCTGGAACGGGCATTGTTCCCCAACTGCTGTCCTCATAATCCTTTTTCCAGAAATCGGTAGGACGGGCATCGGAATTCTGCACCCAAACGAATTTCCAGTCGCCGTTGAGAGTCATATAGTTGACCGACTGCTCTTTTTGGGCAACAGCCGCAGCCTCTGCCGTTTCGTAAGCAAAGTAGTTGCTGTGCATGGGAGCGCGGTTCACTTCGTTTATACGTGGGTCTTTCCACTCGTTGAATGTTTGTGCGCCTATGCCTAACGAGAGCGTAGCGAACATTGCGGTAAGAATATGTTTTTTCATAGTATATTGGATTGTGTTGTTCAAATTGGGTTAAAGTTACTTATTTTTATTTACAATCACAGATTAATCGGCGGTTTTTATAGTAATTTTATTATTGATGTCCCGTAAACATATTTAACCCTTTTAAAATTCGACATTTAAGCTTGTATAAGCCCCTACTCCTTTGTTGATGCAAATTTGAGTGCAATGGTTGGAACTAACTCCCTTTCCGAAGGAGTGCCGAGTTTGAGAGGCCTATCAAAAACTTGTTTTTGAAGACAGAGGAGTTCAAAAGTGAAGTGAACCCCAAAGTTTGGACAAAAACCTTTGGGTTTCACTTCACACTCCGGGATGCTCTAAATTTTTATATATTATGCAATATGCAGTATTGCGTAATACACCTCTATCGCAGCAGCACCTTCTTTTTCACCAACTTGCCACCGGCCTTAACCACAAGAATGTGTGTGCCTTTGCTATCGGTGGGCAGGAATATTTCGCTGCCACTGCCCTGTTGCTGCGCCACGGTCACTCCGTTGCTGTTGTAAAGGGTTGCCGACCAATCGGTAGCAGCGCCTAAACTCACGGAAAGAGCGCCGGCGGTGGGGCTGATGATGAGATTGTCGGAAGTGAGCGATGAAATTCCTGTCTGTATAAGATGTAAATTATCACGATCGACATACAATGTGTCGCCGTTGGCTTCCACGCAACAGATAAGTACGTTTGCCCAACTGTTCGGTGTATTGAAGTCGAGGTCAAAAATAGGATGCCACAAGCCGCCTACACCTTGAAGCCATAGTTGTTGGGAATTACCCACATTCCAAAGTTTACGACCTTGTAATTCACTTATTTCTGTTACACGAAGCAAACCATTGCCATTCCAATCGCTTATCGTTGTTGCATCACCAACTTGCCACGATTCATCGAATACAAGAGTATAACGCCCTTTCTCAGGATAATATCTCACACACTTTTTACCATTCCATCGAATATAATTATCTTCATCATTATTGTATCTAAGTATTGTATATAGGTTACCATCGATTACAGTGTCTCCAATAGCGTCGTAATAACGAATTTGGTCGCCATAAAGAGGATAGACCATAGGATTGTATCTGCGCATTATATATCTGCGACCTATGGGAATTACATAATTCTGCGCAACAACCATTTCTGATGATATCGCGATCAACAGCAAAAAAATGAAAGACTTAAGAAGTTTCATAGGGGTGACTTTTATTGATTTATTACTCCGTTAATTATTCTCATTTTTGCACCTTGGGCGATGGTAAGATGCTTGTTTTTCTTTATTCTTCCTTTATTTTTAATAATAAGCTCGCCACCGGGTTCGACTTTTATATTAGGATTTTCCATATAACCGGCATCTACAACTAATTGTCCTCCATTTTCAACTATTATATTAACCCCTTTATAAAATTTCACATTTGATTTTATATTTAAAATTCCTTCATTTTTTATAACAATATGTTGCCATATATAGTTTTCTTTGTCCCAATCTGTTTCTTCTGTTATGAATATCGTATCTTTCTTGTCCGGATTGATTTCCAGTAATGACCCATAACCTACGTTACCATAATTAATTGGCCCATATTTAGGATTAGAATCATCACCATCGGCATACCTTGGTGCCCACTCAGGTAGGTTCGATGGTCTAGTATCGCCTATTCCCCAAAAATAATAACCATCACCATCGTTGTCAGAGCAAACGATATCATCATCTGAATACAACAAACTATATATAGGAGTATAAATTATAGCTGGAGTAAACATTTTTGACAAGTCATTAAACAATACATACATATATCCATTCCTTCCAAAATCCTCTCCGTAACTATTTTTAAAAACCCAATATGTTTTTCCCACACGTCCATCCCTTTCTTTAATTACAGCTGCTCCATTATATTCTGTTGTTACATGATTAATAGTATCTCCTACCTTTATTGTATGATAACCTACCAAAGCCATTGCGTGTCTCATTTTACCTGCACGAAATCCACTTATCAATGGTCCCTTGTAAATTAATGCCGATTTTATCCCATTAATATTATTAGGATGGTGTAAAACATCTCCAAAATCTTTAAAGGATAAACATTCCACACTATCATTTCGTTGAGGTGGTACTGCAACTTTTAGACTATCTATCAACGGAGCAGAAGCCTCGTCTATCACACCATGCAATTTAATTTCTTCCAATGCAGTCCGTTCATCTATTCCAAATTCGTAACAATCATTCAATGAATCTTTTTTATAATGCCTCGCATAATTAAATACTATATCTTGCTCTGATAAATCTATATCCATCTTTTTATTGTAATATAAATTTGTAAGAGCTTCTAACACAGAATTTATGCTATACGCAACGCAATAGCCGGAATTACCCTGATGTTTGCAACTCGTCATCCAATTTTTTCCGTGCCTATTGCGCCAATCAAATTCTTCAACATACGAATACGCAAAATCAACACTATCTGTATCAACACTTTCAACTGTATCATTTTGTTCACCTATTTCATACAAAGCACCAATATAAAATTCAATGCCATCTGTATCACAAGCATCATGGTGTATACCGAGAACTCTTTTCTTTGTTTCATAATTCATCAATGAAACATTTGTGACACCGGCACTCCACAATTTGTCATTATCGCTATTATATTTATTTATATTATCAACTATCTGCTTTACCTGCCTCTTCTTTATTGTATCTGCATTTATCATATCTGCAGCATAATCAAGTGGAGAATTGGTCGCAATTGGAGAATATTTAATCTTTTCAATATTAACAATTGCATCTTTTATGTAAATCTTTAGATATTTAGGGGTTAAACTATTTAAAGATGCTGTTTCTTCACAATATCCGACATATTTTATCGTATCGCTATTGTTACGATATTTATCATTTTCAAGGACAAGAAAATTTCTGCCTGATGTATCTTCTAATAGTATTCTTACGAAACTATTTTTATTTGCTCTGATAATTTCACAATCTAACGAAAATCCATTTATAGCTCCACAAATATTGGAAATATCCATTGTGTCAGTAACTGAAAATGATACATCGATATTAGAATATGATTGGACAGAATATGCTATTTTAAATGGGTTATCATCTGCATAATTGTTCAAAGCGTGCAAAAAACACAAAGTGAATAACAAATAAAACGACAACATGTATTTATTCCTTTTCATAGCTCACTACTTTTAAATTTATATTCATTTTTTTATTTAAGCAGTGACAACTATTACTTTGTCAGCACCATTCTTTTTGTGTCTATTACATTGCCGTCGGCTATGAGTGAATAGAGATACATGCCGGCATTTAGTTTGTAGCCGTCTATCTGCACGGATGAAGCGCCACGTTCTACTATGTCGATTTGTTCTAGTTGTGTGCCGTTCATGTCGTAGATGCATATCATTGCCTCTTTCACACTTTGTGGTAGTGTAAAGGCGATGGTTGTTGCTTCGCTGAAGGGGTTGGGGGTGTTCTGCGACAGGCTTGCTACGATGGTGGCATCTACATTTGAAGAACTGAGTTCTGTTGTGCCGTTGGGTTTGCCTGAATACTCTAATAGGTTGCTGTTGCTGTTTTCTTTAAGAGAGGCTACTTTTACTTGCAGCTCTTTTATGGCTTGAAGCAGAACGGGAATCAGGCTGAAATAGTCGACACAGGTGTCGCCTTCGGCATTGATGGCGATGGTGCCGGGGAATTGTTGCATCAGTGTGGTTATGTCGATTCCGTATTTTACGGCGGCATCTGAGGAGATGGTTGCTGCGGTGCTGGCTGTGCCGGCTGCTGCGGTTGCGGTGTTGTATTTTACGGCTTTTACTTGAATGAGGTTGTTAAGGATGCTTGCTCCTGAGGTGCTTGTGGCTGAATATGATGCCGGTTCGGGTTCGGGCTCGGGAAGTGGTTCGGGGGTGTCATTGTTTGTAACGGGCATATAAAAATATGGGGCGTAGATGGTGTCGGTGGAATATACTGCGCCATTGAAATAGCCGGCATAGATGCCGGAGATGTTGGGGTTGAGCTGATCTATTGAGCCACAGATTCCGGCACCGGAGGTGATGTTGGAGCTGAGGACACGACCGAATGTGCCATAGACGTGTTGTCCTCTGGTGGCTTGTCCGAAGAGGGCATATACGACATCGTTGCCGGTGGATATGTTGTTGTTTACTTCGGAATATACGCCATAGGCTGTGGTTGATATTCCTCGGTGATTGGAGGTGTTATATACTCGCAGGCCGTATGATGTTCCATTGTAATTGCCGTTGGTGTTGTTGATATACATTCCGTTTGCTCTGTCGGATTGTAAATAGAAATCGTAAGTGTTATCACCTGCTGAATTTATGGAAACTGTGGATTTTACAATCGAATCGCCGGCTTTTATGCCTATATTTCCCAAAGAGTCAACCAAGAGCTGTGAGTTTACTGTTGCTGCAATAGACATTGCAAAAATTAATAACAAATACTTTTTCATGACAAAAATATTTAAGAAGCTGTTTAAATTTATGTCCTTGAAATTTTTATAGGTCTTTTTTAGGATGTTTATTTATTTTTCAAAGGCGCATAGCGGGCTATGTAACTGCGAAAAATGGTAAAACAGACAAAAAAGAGCATAAAAAGGCAAGCACAACTCGCGGTCAATGTAATCATTTTTTACGAAAGAAATTTAAACAGTTTCTAAGTTAGACTTTTTAGATATCGCCCAAATATAAATATTTTTCGCAAAACAACAAACCATATATACAGCATTTAAGAAATATTAGCCATTACATGCGCAAATCCACCCTCTATCGCAGCAACACCTTCTTTTTCACCAACTTGCCACCGGCCTTAACCACAAGAATGTGTGTGCCTTTGCTATCGGTGGGCAGGAATATTTCACTGCCATTGCCCTGTTGCTGCGCCACAGTCACTCCGTTGCTGTTGTAAAGGGTTGCCGACCAATCGGTGACAGTGCCTAAATTCACGGAAAGACCGCCGGCGACGGGGCTGATGGTGAGATTGTCGGAAGTGAGCGATGAAATACCGGTCTGTATAAGATGTAAAATATTACGGTTAACATACAATGTGTCGCCGTTGGGTTCCACGCAACAGATAAGTGTAGTTACATGGCTGTTATTATAATTTTCCAACAGAAACGGAGGACGAGAAACTTGCCCTACACCCTGAAACCATCTGGAACCTGAAGAACCTTTCCAATATTTGCGACCTTCGATATATCCTATTTCAGTAATGATTTGTTCTCGGTATATACTCATTGTGTCGCCCACCTCCCACGATTCATCAAACATAAGAGTGTCGCGTTGTGTCTCAGGCATATATCTCAAACATTTTGTTCCATCCCAACGTATAAAATTACTTTCACCATAATAGTCGGAATAGATAAAAGTATATAGGTTACCATCGATTACAGTGTCTCCAATAGCGTCGTAATAACGAATTTGGTCGCCATAAAGAGGATAGGTCATAGGATTGTATCTGCGCATTATATATCTGCGACCTATGGGAATTACATAATTCTGCGCAACAACCATTTCTGATGATATTGCGATCAACAGCAAAAAAATGAAAGACTTAAGAAGTTTCATAGGAGTGACTTTTATTGATTTATTACTCCGTTAACTATTCTCATTTTTGCACCTTGGGCGATGGTAAGATGCTTGTTTTTCTTTATTCTTCCTTTATTTTTAATAATAAGCTCGCCACCGGGTTCGACTTTTGAGATATCGTCCAAATATAAATATTTTTCGCAAAACAACAAACCATATATGCAGCATTTAAGAAATATTAGCCATTACATGCGCAAATCCACCTTACTATCGCAGCAGCAACTTCTTTTTCATCACCTTGCCACCGGCCTTAACTACAAGTATGTGTGTGCCTTTGCTATCGGTGGGCAGGAATATTTCGCTGCCACTGCCCTGTTGCTGCGCCACAGTGACGCCGTTGCTGTTGTAGAGGGTTGCCGACCAATCGGTGGCAGCGCCTAAACTCACGGAAAGAGCGCCGGCGGTGGGGCTGATGATGAGATTGTCGGAAGTGAGCGATGAAATACCGGTCTGTATCAGATGTAAAATATTACGGTTAACATACAATGTGTCGCCGTTGGGTTCCACGCAACAGATAAGTGCAGTTACATGGCTGTTATTATAATTTTCCAACAGAAACGGAGGACGAGAAACTTGCCCTACACCCTGAAACCATCTGGAACCTGAAGAACCTTTCCAATATTTGCGACCTTCGATATATC
>JAEIGA010005836.1_pt1 | contig 18750 bp, 38 predicted proteins | sample 9270691 | NCBI WGS metagenome assembly JAEIGA01 (sample SAMN17057246, study PRJNA624740) | gut metagenome | biome: biome; isolation source: fecal sample | host: Bos grunniens | place: China: Xizang | collected 2019 | reverse complement strand
TGTTTTTAGTTTTCATTCCTTATCACCTTCCCCAAGCATTTCGTTTAATAACTCATCACCAAATCCCGAATAATCAGGCTTGTTTGTATCTGTATAATTATTAAACTTACTCTTGCTTTTGCTGTTATTTTCTGCAGATTGTACTTTTCTTGCATTCTCTGCCCTGTCTGCCTGAACACGATTGTATGCATCAAGTGTTTTTATACCCGCATCCATATTGCCCCTCAGACTTGCATTTATGTACTGCCAGCTTCGTTTATTTTGTTCGCAGGCATATTCTATCAATCTGATAATTAATGCCGGTTCCACACCTTTTTCAATATAAAAGTCAATACCCTCGCTTACCGCAGGTGTTATAAGACCGACAAACTGTTCGTATTTATGAAGTGCAGCAATAGCAGTGTCGGAAGCGACCGCAATACTTTCCTCTGCTTTACTATACTCTTCTATACTTTTCTCTTCTCTTGTTTGTTTTAAAATGTTTACATTTTCGCTTGAAATGTTGTCATTTATTGATAAAATGTTGACATTTTTATAATTTTGAGCGACCTCAAATAAGAGGTACTGTTTTATCGCATCAACTTTTTTACGGCGGCTGACTGCCTCAAAATATCTTATCTGAATTCCTTTAGAAGTCAAAATACTATATTTTTCAAAAAGTGTTTTGTCAAAAATACCTCTTTTGATAGATGCTTCCACTATTTGAGATACAAGATTGTCATTTGTATTTATTACTTTTGCAAACAACAATTTTACATCTTTTGTCCATTCACAATAGTAGCCTTGTCCTCCGTATATTTTCTGTAGAAGTTTAACGACTATCGCAAACCCTTTCAGCCCAAATTCAGCCTCTATCAACTCAAATTTATCATCTAAATGTACATCAAGCGGAAAATAAGGTATTCCGCTATTCATTTACATCCTCCAAACTTATTATTTCAATTTCGGTTCTGGGGTTGAGCTTGTCAACCCCACTTTTACCAAGTTGTAATGTTACTACATCAAAGTTATCATCCTTAAGAACCTTTTCTTTAACAAGCGGGTCAAGTATCATTTTACCACTGTAATTATCCGGGTCACGTCTATGATTATCCTTAAAGAAGTAACTGATTTTAACCAATGCTTTTTCAAGTGGTTTTTTCGGTTTTTTAGCTTTGCACAAAGCCGATTTAACCAACCAATGCCACCGCACTTTTTGTTGCCGATAATCATTAAAATTATGGCTATTCCCCATATATTCATTATTGCTCGGCGGTATATCATTTACGATAATTTTCATCGGACATCCCAGGGCATATCTCCAGGAGTGTCAAGTGTTACAAAATCATCGTCAGCTGTTATATCTTCCGAAGCATCTGCACTTCTCTTACTCTCTCCAAAGCTGACCTCTGATGCAACAACCTCTGTCGCATAGTTTTTCTTGCCATCCTGACCTTCCCACGACCTTGTTGAAATTCTACCGACAACGACAATCATTCTGCCTTTTGTGAAGTATTTTTCAACAAATTCAGCTGTTTTATTCCAGGCAACGCAGTTTACAAAATCAGTTGTCTGATTCTCTCCCGAACCGTTATTTATCGCAATACTGAAACTGCAAACAGCTGTGCCGCTGCCGGTGTGTCTGAGCTCCGGGTCGCGGGTAAGCCGACCCATTAAAATTGCTTTATTTATCATATAAAACTCCTTCCAAATCTCTGCCGGAAATCTTCAACACTCCAGTTGTAATGCTTCATAGCGATTCGCTGAGCCTGTGCTTGAAGTGCTTCTCTTATTTCGGCATTTACATGAACACTTTCTTTGCCAAGCCTATGACATTTATCACCGTGTAAGTATACTTTCAAGCCATACTTTTCCGACCACTTTCGATTGCTACCGTTAAAAACATGGTGACATTCAAGCGGTTCAAGGTTGCGATTCATTCCGCATAGATAGCAGCTTTCTTTATCTTTTTGAATAATGCTATCCATTGACAACCTCTCTTTCCCAAAGACTTAACATATCCGCAATCTCATCGGGGTTTTTGTGCTTATTTCCAAAATATTACATTCGTGTATAATGTTTTCAATCAGCCTTGACATCTGCTTTGTGTTGTATGAACTGCTGCCATAATACAAAGCCATTTCAACAAAGCCTTTTTCATCGGCAGGTCCTATACGCTGAGCAATCCAACCCATACCGTGAAGCGACCAACTGTGTATCATTGTATCAACTGCCGCTTCGTTAATTGAAATAGGCTGAAAAACACCAACCTTTTGGATTTGCTTTAAGTATACTTCCTCTTTTGTTATACCCTGACTTTCGGCAATTTTATCCATCAGAACCCACGCATAAGCATTTGCACTGTTGCTTCTTTTGGGTCTGTATGGCTTAACCTCAATAGAAAGTTTTTCCCTATCCTTGAGCTTGTCATATTCAGCTACAAGAGCATTTTTATCATCAATTTCAAGTGTAAGCTCCGGTTTCCTTGAAAACATCCCTACACTTGCATTTTTAATTTTTCCCGTTACCTTCATTCTCGCAAAACCTCTACAATGTTATCTTTCCATGTCTTCCAACAAATACAGCAGTTTGCACCGTTCCAATCAAGCGCCATTGTAGGATATTCGGGAGCAAGCATCTTAATTTGCATATTGCTTATAGATCTTTCTTTAACCTCAATATTTCCAACAAGGGAAACACCTTTTTTTAAACAATAATCCAAATCACCGGTTGATGCTTTGAGTATACACTTTTTATCGCCGGCAAACAGGACATAATTGTTGTTGTTTTCAACTATAATGCAATCCGTTTCCTTGCCGCAGGCAACAAACACAATGCCGTAATCCTTGTCATTTACACTTTCAAAGCCTTTCGGCAAATGATAGGGTGTAAATTCTCCGTTATCTTTGCAAATCATTTCTGCCGTTCCCTTTACTTCTGATGGTTTCCTGAAAAGGTCTTCCTCTGTAAGTCTTCTGCCGCCTTCGGTCTTTACTGCCCCTTCAAGCAAGACATCTGTTTCAACGCCTTCGGGATAAAGCTCAACATTTCCGCCAAAATCAATAACTGTGCATGAGGTTTTACCCGGTGCGGTCCTTAACACCCTGCCAACCTTTTGCACCCATTGTCCGTGAGTGCCGTTTGTATCAAAATCTACAAGGTTGCGAAGCTCGGGGTAGTCATATCCTTCGGTACAAATATCGACATTTATAAGTTCCTCTGCATCCCCATTCTCAAACCGTTCAAGCTCTTCGCGTCTTGTTTCATCATCTATCCCCGCACCAAGATATGAGGGATTTCTTCCAAGTTCCCGAAGACGGTTATATATCAATTCGCAGAATTCGTGTGAAGGAGCAAAAATTATGCTCTTCCCCGGCTCCTTATTTGCAAGGTAATCTTCAATAAGGCTGTTTAGTATTTCTTGCCCCGCAATGTCATTTTTGCAGTTCTTGGCAAGATGTCCTTTCTCTGCTTTATCCTTAAGGTCAAATACCGGGGAAAGGTCTATAAACTTTGGTCTTACAAGATAATGACTGTCAATAAGGAATTTTGAAGTAATTTGATAGTAATTATCAAACAACTCTATCAAAGGGAGCTTGTCCCCTCTGTTTGGGGTCGCTGTTACTCCCAAAAGAGCCGATTCAGGGTTTCCCAAATCGTTCCATTCAATTATGTCCTTATAGGTTGATGCCGCAGCGTGATGTGCTTCGTCAATAACTATTAAATCAAAATAGCTCTTTGACTTTTCAAACTCCGACAACAGATTAGCCACCGTCTGAACCATTCCAAAATGAACATTTCCGTGCAGACTTTTTCTTGCGGCCGTTATCTCTGATGTTGCAATTGTAGGACACACAAGGCTGAATTTTCCGTGATTTTGTGTATGTATCTCTGTGCGATGCACCAAAACCAATATGTGTGGACTTCGTTTATATTTCGCCCTGAACCAGTTGAAATATCTGCCGATTACTCCGGCAAGCATTATCGTTTTGCCCGCACCCGTTCCGGCAACAATAAGGGAATTTCCTCTTTCTGCAAGCATATCCATTGCAAAGGACACGGCTGCATCCTGATATGGTCTTAATTTTAAGCTACTCATACGGTCACCTCCGGGATTGTTGTTCTGAAACTACCGCCTTTTATAAAATTTCCGGTAGTGCCATCGGGAGAACTGATATAGCAAGCATTGTTTTTTACTGCAGTTTCCAAAACCTTTTGCAATTCACTTTCATATACTTTTTTTGCAATTTTTTCTTTGTTTTTTGCATCAATCAATAGAGATAAATCATATTCAGCTACAGCATTTTTATTGCATCCGCCATTAATCATCAGACACTCTACAACATTTGCTTTTGAATCATTAGTAATGCACGGTGTTGGTTCATTTCTGTTTTCAATATCAGATAAAAAACGCTTTATACATTCCTTGATAAGGCTTGAAAGGTGTTCATTGTTTTTGAAATAATAATGCGATACACTTAAATTTTCATCAAGATACTGATACCTTTTTTTAAGCGGCATTCCGCAAATTTTACCCATAATAAATTCTATATTTTCAACATCTCTGTTTTTAAAATTATTTAAAACCATTAACTGTAGAATATAAAAATCCGCCTTTACTTGAGTAATTTGATATTGTGCCTGAATTACATATTTATACGGCACCCCATTTTTTACAATTTGGGGCATCATTGTTTTTTGCTCACAGACAAACCTCTGTCCAATTTTCGGTGTACCGCAACCATTTTTAAACGGAATGATATCAACAGCTTCTGCCACACCTGCAATATCAAGACTTGCTATAAGCTTATCGTCAATCCAAACCTCGCCCGGCCTAAGTTTCTTTTGTCTGCCTTTCTGTAAGATACGCACACCGTAAGGCTCAACAATATGACCATATTCGGCATACTTAATCGGCAAAGTTTTTCTTTTATAAAAGCCATCGCCAAGCATCTTGTGATACAACGCCCAAACCGTTGTATATGGTTTTTCTGCCCGAAAGCTTTCTGCATTTATGCCGCAGTTCTGAAGTTCCTCATCGCTCGCATAATATTTGACTATATCAAATATCTCGCTGCTGCCGATGCGTGTCTCTCTTGCTTTTTCCCAGGCAAGTGTACCTTGTTTAAGTTTTACTCTACGCATCAAACAACCCCCTTATTTCGGGCCATTTTGTTTTTGATTTCCGCAGAAGATAAACATCGGCATATCTTTCATTTATAACTTCCTGAGCCGTCTTGCCGCTTTCAAACAAAGCCTTTATTTCTGCCATTGCATCATCGGCAAGCTTAGGATTAGCTTTCCACATATCATAAAGCTCTGTGCAATCCTGTTTCTGCACCTTGGTAAGATTATCAAGGTCAACAAACTCTGCTTCAATCTGAGTATCAATTATTATTTCTTCTTTTTCGGGTACGGTTGTTGTTTCAATATATTCATCCTGTTCAAAAGCATAGATTGATTCAGTAAGCTCCGGCAAAACCTCTTTTATTCGTTTTAAGGCTCTGCGGATTATGGTTTTTTCTACCATCTGGCTTGTCCACTTAACCCAAAATGTGTCTGTGTTCAGTTCATCGGTAACAACCTTTTTCTTGACCGGCTTTCCATAACGATTTGTGCCAGCTACAACCCATTCTGATTTAAACAAACCCTGCTCACTTGCCGAAGCAATTGTCAGCATTTCATCAATAGGGATTTCGCAAGCTTCCATAACAATCCTTTTATGCGAATCTCTTTCCTGAACCTCAAGCCTGCAGATAAATTTTGAAAAATACTTCTGCACTAACCGTTCTGCATTTATTGCTCTGTCGGGATTGATTCGAGCATCTTCAAGCAAACATACAATGTTATTGTCAAGTACCGCTTCTTTGAAGTATGTAGTGCCATAATCCTCTTTTGGTACTGCTATAATCGTATCGGTTATACGATAACCTTTTCTTGCCGCCGCTCTGAGGAAGGCTTCAACCCTTGCAGACGGAACAATTGTTTTACCACGTTTAACAAAATCAATCTTGTCATAGTCCTCGGCTTTAATTCCACCCTGCATCAAGGTCTGCATTCCTGATAATAAAACATTGGCGGCGTTTAAAGCATCCTGCTCTGTATCAATTTCCAAGGTCCTTAATGCTGTAATAAGCTTTACCGCCAAAGGTTGACAAGTTGTTTTCATTCCTATTTCTCGCTTTAAGACTTCAAGACACTCATTCGTTCCCGAAAGCATCTGTTTGTATACTGTCATTTCATTTCCCATAATTATACCTCCACAAGATTTATACCATAATAGTCCATAGCACAGCTTTTGCAGCAGAAGCAATTACCGTTTTTATCGGTATAGTAGCTATCATATAATTTGTTTTTTATGTCACCGCATTCCTCACAATACACAATGCAATTATCAAAGCTCTCTCTGCTGCCAAACTTCTCTGCTTGCAATATTCTGGGGTCTGTTAAATTAGGCACTTGACACACCCCCTTTCAATGTGGTATAATTAGGGTAAGTTGTATTTGCATTTAATGCATTTGAAGTCTGCTTGGTTGCCGCCACCCAGGCTTCTTCCCTTTTTATACAGTCACATTTTTCGCCCGGGTCTAAGGTTGCCCCACATTCGGGACATTCATATCCGTACATTTCTTTTCCCTCGCTTTCTTTTGAAATTTTTCTCGCCTTTCAGCAAGCTTTTTTAACTCTTCGTTTTGCTTAATAGCCTTTACGGTTTCGCAAATCCTTGCACCCTTATTTGCTCTTGGCATTTCTTTTCACCTTCTTGTTGTCACATATTGCAGGCAAAAGCAACATTGACAAAATAACCGTTGCTAATACATCGCCCTCATCGTACCATCCCATAACCAAAGAGCCAATAAGTAAACCAACTACTAAAAGTATGTATGTTGACTTTTTCATTTGTCTCACTCCTTTACTTTAACTTAACCATCTTGCCAAACCAACCGCAGGAACATAATATCTTCCGGCAATCTTTTTTAAAGGGAAAGTATTATCCTTCTGCAATGCTCTTACATCAACCCCGCAATATTGAGCCGCCTTTTTAAATGGTATCAACTGAACATCCCCGAACTGTTGTAATATCAATTCAAGATTATCTCTATAATCCACCTTTTCTCTTGGCATAGATTTTCACTCCTTTAATCAATGGTTTCAATATTTACGGGAATCCACATATTAGGATTAAAATTCAAAGTATACTTATATTTAGAAACTGCATTTGCACCCAAATTCAAATCTTCAACTACATAAGTAACATTATCACTCAATCCAACAAAATGTTTTACATATGTATCGCCATCTTCTACAATAATCTCAAGTTGATTATCTGCTGTATCTGCTGTAATTGACATTTTACCAGACATCTGAAACAGAACATCACCTTCAATACAGTTGATAACCGTGAGCTGCCGCACCACATTAAAATTATCTGCTTGCTGAGAAAGATTGTATGATACTCTTTGAGCCTCTGTTTCGCATGCTGTAAGGACAGCTCCACAACCTACGACCACCATAATTGCAAAAACTACTGTTATTATTCTTTTCATTTTTATCATCCTTTCTTAGATTTCTATAACTTCATATTTTCGCAATACAAATGAAGTTAAAGTGAATAGTACTATTTTTCTTGCAATTACTTGTCTTTTGTGATAAAATTCCAATTATTATATACCAAAAGGAAGTAACTACAATGAAATTTAACCCAAATTGCATCCGCGACATTTTAATCGAATGCGAAAACTCAGCTGACGGCTTTCAAGAATTATATATCGAAGAAGGAAACGTTCCTAAATCTCTTTCAAAATACTCTTGGGACGAATTAAAATACCATCTTGTACAATGTAAAATGTCAAATTTGTTTGACGAATATTCTTGTGAAGATATACTTGGCAACTTTACAGTAAACAATCTGTCCCCAAATGGTCATACTGTTCTACAAAGCATAAAGTCAAACAGTATATGGAAAAAACTTTTATCAAAAAGTGTTGCATCATTGCCTACTTTAGTTTCCACCGCTTTGGAAATCGCAGGTCTTATGTAGTTGCTCACCATTTGAATTAAAGATAAATTCCATAGGCCGGTCTATAACAACCTTAATCTTCCACTCAGGCGGAATGCACTCTATGGATATTCTTTTACATCTCCTTCCAAACTCTTTGCCGTTTATAAGAAACTTTTTATTTGTTACATCAATAGAAAGTGTTTCAAGTTTCTGTATTGGAAATAATTCTTCTGACATTATCCTCTTCCCTCCTTTATGTAGTTTGTAGAATTTCATTCTACTTGTTTTGCAAAAAAAATTTCCTCACGGTCTTTTTTTGTTAATTTCAAGAACTCACAGATTTTAACAATCTCGCCAGTTTTAAAATCTACAATATTATTTATTTTATTATATACCGTCTGTAAAGATAGTCCCAGGAGATTCGCTATGTCTTGTTTTGTTTTTCTTTTTTTAAGCAATACAATCTCAAAAAGATTTCTGTCTGTCATTTTATCACCTCGCTTTGTTGAATTTAATTCTACAAACAGAATAACACACCACTTTGTTTTTGTCAATACTTTTTTTGAAAATTTTAAAATTTTTTGTTGACTTTTTTTCTACATTGTGCTAATATGCCTTTTGAGGGGTGTTTTACTATGAAATCAGTAATAGGAATCCAAATTAAAAAACGCAGAGAAGAGCTCGGGTTAACTCAAGAAGAGTTAGCGAATATATTGGGATATAAATCGCGTTCATCGATAAATAAAATTGAACTTGGCAAAAACGATATAACTCAACATAAGGTAGTAGCTTTTGCAAAAGCTTTGAATACCACACCCGCATACCTTATGGGATGGGATGAAGAATCACAAAAAAAGAACGACATCTTATCAGATATCATTCTTCGTTTACGTTCTGATGATAATTTTATGAAAGTTGTTAAGGACCTTTACGATTCAACAGATGAACAAATTAATGTTATTAAATCCTTGTTAATTACTTTTAAGCAATAACATATATACCAATTGTATTAACTCCACATCGGTACAATCTTTTAACAACCGGTTGATTTCTTTAACCAACATATCCTTGTGTGCTTCTTCGTGCTTTTTCATTTCTCTTTTGAATTTCATTTGTAAATCTTCCTTTCGTTAGGTGATGGATTGATATTATACTATGGAACAAAAAAAGTACAGATGCAAATTTAGACTATCGGAGCATTTCGATAAAAAACACAGTTCTAATATGATATATTTGAGTATCAAATTTATTACTTTATTGCAGAAAACGCTGATATATGGCGGTTTTTATTTGATACTCTGCAGATTAAATAAAATTAAAAAAGTGAGGGAAACTATGGCAAATATCGGAATAAGACCTCAGGCAGAGGTTAATTACACACTTCTTAATGAAGCAAGAAAACAAAAAAACCTAACATTCAGCGAAATGGAAACGCGTACGCAGGTACCGGAGGGAACAATTAAAAACATTCTTTTAGGCAAAACAAAAAATCCGGGATACGAACCATTAAGAAAGATATGTAATGAACTTGATATTCCTATTGAAAAAGCATTTATATCTGATGGAGCAGAACAAATGAAAGTCCAAATTGAAACGCAAGGGATAAAGGATGGCAATGTTTCCGTTCTTGCACTTAAAGAAATATACGAGCATCAAATACAAATTATCAACGAAACAAACGAATTACATATAAGCAACATCCGTTCGCACTATCAACAACACCATGAAGATTTAAAAGAAAACTACGAGAAACGGCTTGCGGATAAAAGGGAGCTTATAGAATCCTATAAGGAACACATAGAAACTGTACGCAAGGAATTTCTTATATGCAAGATAGCCTTGATTGCGTGCGTGGTATTGTTTTTATTGGTGTTAATTGCCGAACTTATGAATCCAAATCTTGGTTGGTTTAGATATTAAAAAAATAAAAATTTATATACAAAGGAGTAAATGTTATGAAAAGATTTATTAGTGGTTTCATTGTAGGTGCATTGATTTTCTCAATGCTTGGTGCTTTTGCTGCAGTGACTTATGTAGCAAAGCCTGTTGACTTTAAGGTTATGGTTAACGGCAAAGAGTTTGTATCTGACCCTCCGGCACTCGAAGTTGACGGCAGAACCTATCTCCCTCTCAGAGCTATGGGTGAAGCTCTTAATGTTCCGGTTAATTGGAATGAAGAATTAAGACAAGCGGAAGTTGGACACACGGCATCAACTGCGGAAACAAATGAATATTCACGAAATAACCCTGCGCCATTAAACACAATCCAAAAGTACACATCTACAAATCCCAACAGTTTTATTGATATGTCTAGTATTCGACCTGACCACAGCCTAAATATTAGAGTTTTATCCGTGGAAAGAGGTGCAAGTGCAAATGCTAAAATCAAAAAAGCAAATATGTTTAATACCGAACCAAAAGATGGATATGAATATATTATAGCAAAAGTGGCCGTTTCTGCGCTGTCAATTCAGAACGATGTATCAATAACAGCATCAGCTTCTAATTTTGATTTTTATAGCACAAATAATGAGGAATACGATGATGTTTATGTAACAATTGATAATGAATTATCTCAGAATATTTATGTAGGCGGAACAGCAGAAGGATATGTTATTGGTCAAGTAAAGAAAGACGATGCAAATCCCAAACTTGCATACGGATTACTTCTTGGAGATGAATCATACGGAAAAGCAATATGGTTTAACTTAAAATAACACGTATAAAGCCGCTCTATTCAAAAGGGCGGCTTTTATATTATATCAATTTCACAGAAAGGCCGTGACGAAATGAAAAGACGACCAGACGGCAGATGGCAAAAAAGAGTTGTTTTGCCTGATAAAACGGTTAAATATTTATATAGTAATGCTTCAACAGAAAGACTGGCAAACAAGGATTTTAATGAGCAGTTACTTAATCTCGAAATAAAACAAAAAAACAAATCTCTATTTTTTAATATTGCTAACGAATGGAACACTGAATATAGGGACCGCATATCAGATTTAAATTACCGAAAAAACACTCAAGCGGCATATAATAGAATTGTAGATTATTTTAACGATTACTATATCGAGGAAATGACTGCACCGGAGATAAATAAATTCATTCGTAAACTTGCGATATCAGGATATGGTAAAAAAACTGTTGCAAATCATCACAGTATACTCAATATGATTTTTAAATTTGCTATTCTTAACGGATACATTGAATATAATGCGGTTCAAGATGTTCCCATTCCCTCACATTTGCCACAAAAAAAACGTGAATTACCCACTGATGAAGAATTGACAATAGTTAACTCTAATTATGACGGTTTTGCTTTTTTGCCTTATTTTTTACTCAATACAGGGCTTAGAATGTCAGAGGCTCTTGCTTTGGAAGTTGATAAAGATATTGATTTTGAAAACAACCTGATAACTATCAACAAGCATATATTGCATGATGGTAACAAGGCTATCATAGAGCACAAGACAAAAACAGCAACATCAGAAAGAAAAGTTATACTTTTGGATAGAGTTTCTGAAAAAATTTCTAAAAGAAAAGGATTGCTTTTTTGTAATGATGATGGATCACCTTTGACAAAAAAGCAACTTAGATGTAGGTGGGATAAATATAAAAAAACTTATGGGGTGAACATTACACCGCATCAATTACGACATGGGTATGCAACAATGTTGTTTGAGGCAGGCATTGACGAAAAAGATGCTCAAGAACTTATGGGGCATTCGGATATATCGACTACTCGCACAATATATACTCATATCAGAAATAAGCGCAAACAAGAAACTGCCGAAAAATTAAATGCGTTTAATTTTTAAATGTCAATTTTTAGTCAAATCCTTTGTAATAGTATTAATTATAATAAAAATATCAGGTTCGAATCCTGTCGCCTCGACCATTTAGAAACACCGCTTAAATAGGCTGAAAACGCCGTATTTACGCGGTTTTTTATTTGTTTTTTTAGAACCAAAAGTGCTAAAAACAACAAATAAATACATAAAAAAGCAAGTAGAAAGTAGTCAAAAAGTAGTCAAAAGAAAATAGCCATCTAGTTAGATGGCTATTTTTGTAGTTGCGCAATCATTGCTTTATATATCTCACGCTCAGCATCATTTTGAGTGCTAGAGTATATTGCCCTGCAAAACTCCGCAACCTCTACGCACAATTTTTGAAGATTTTTAGAGTTGTGTTCGGTTTTGTACTTATGTAAAGCAGGGAAGATATCAATTGCCTCTTTGTATTCCTTTGCAAGTTGCATAGGTGTAACATTATCTTCAAATTTGTTCACCCGCACAACATCTCCTTCTTTAATTATGCTCTCTCGATTTTCCTCATTGCGTCTTTGAGGATTTCCCGTTCGTTTGGGTCGGCTTCCTCCATCATTGCACCGAGCTTTGACATCATATGGTCTTTGGCATCGTCTCTCGAATAGCCTCTGCTGCCCTGGCTGCCACGATAAGAGTTTCCATCTTCTGAATAGTTGTCATAAGAAGAACCCTCATCAGAAGAATATCTACCCATACTATCACGGCGTGCATTTCTGCCTCTGCGTTCGGAGTACATCATATCATCATCATACGAAGAACCGCCCATATAAGAGCGACTACGCATACCGCTTCTCGCTTCGGAATAACCGCCCTCACTTTCGCCCTCAAGCATCTCAATTTTATCAAGATTTTTAACGGTGTCAGTAAGTTTATGAACAATTTCAACATCAGCCATTGTCAATTTGTTTTTCATTGCGTATTCGTCAAGCTCTTTGCAAAGCATCTTTTTTAATTTTTCAACATATTCCATAAATAAACGCTCCTTTCTTATGCTACACGGTCAAAAATGATGTTTGCATTGCTTACATCAATTGCCGTTCCGTCACTTATGTTTTCTACCGATACAGTTACACAGCAACCACAAGGGATTGAAACAAATGTTGAAAGGGAAACGTTAAAGAAATCACCTATAGCTGCCGGTGTTACCGTAGCTATAGCATTACTCAGCGTTTCTCCGTCTTCCTGAATAGCAACCGAGATTGGCCCTATTGTACCACCAACTGCAACAGCTATGTTGGCATTAAATGTTACTCGATAGATTGATTTGCAGCAATTACCTGCACCTTTTAGCCGAAACAAACCTGCCCCATCTCTGTGGGTTATATAACCTTTTGTGCAGGACCTGTTTCCGTCCATAAATAATATGTTGGCATCCTCCATTGTTGTTTGAACGGGGATATAGCTATATTCAGCTGCCATAATAAAACACTCCTTTTTAAATAAAATAGGCGGTAAAGCTAACACACCCTACCGCCGTAAACATTATCAGCTAGTTAAAGCTGAACATTCGCAAGGTGCGAAAGTAGTTAATTGATTATTCAATTAAAATGTTCCGTTACCACATCCACAAGGATTTGTGTATGTGTAAGGATTGCAAGTGATATATGCAGGAACCGGGCACGGTCTCAGTTCATTAATAAGATACTGATTCTGTTTAGCCTGAGAAGCTGCAAGGCGAAGTGCCTGATTCTCATCGCGAAGAGCTTGTGTCTTTTCATTTGCAAGGTAGTCGATAATTCTATCGCCTACTTTGTCGATTGCTTGCAATGTGTTGCAGTTGTAAGCCTGTGCATCAAATCTGTTCTGCATATTCATCTTTTCGAGGTCGCAGCAACAATCGGAAATTTGTTTAGAGATATTCCAACTATTTCTTTCATTGCCGTAAGCAACATCTTTAACAGCACCCTGGATATCACAGCAACACTGTGCCTGCTGATAACCAAGTGTGCAAATTGCATTGTCAATACCTCTAAAATTGCTGTTAAGCGTGTTGTTTAATGCAGTAAATGTGTCGGCAAGTCCATAAGTCTGTTGGTCGAGTTTGCTGATAAGTGTCTGTTGGTCAACCGCCGCACGAACATCAGCTTGTGTAGCACATGGAGAACCGCAACCAACATTACCGCCGAAGCCACCACCAAAACCGCCGAAGCCTCTACCGCCATAGCCAAACAAGAGAAGAATTATAATCCATCCCCAATCATTGTTACCGCCAAACATACCACCGTTGTTATAACCGCCATTTGTAGCATCTCTACCAACTGCGTAACCTGTTGCAAAATCGTTTGAATTATCCATCATAGTTTTTTCATCCTTTCATAAGAATAAGTTTATATGCTAAACCAAGCCGTACGCTCTTGATTAAAGCCGTTAATTTTCGCCCATTGCCTGTACTACCTGCTGGGCAATTTGGGAAAGTCTATTAAATTCTTGCTGAGACATCTGCCCCGAATTAAGAAGTCGCTGCACCTCATCGCGAGGATTGCCTGAAAAAGATTGTCTAAATTCCTTTGCACGTCTTATAATATCGGCGATAGCGTTTGATTGGTTTCCCATTGCATTAAATAAAGGGTTCATATTTTATTCCTCATTTTCCTTTGGTTTTTTTGTTGTTATCTTTGGTTTTTCAGGAACAACGGGTATAAGTTCTTGATATTTAGCACTTAATTCGTCAATTTTACCCTCTAACGCACTTACTTGCTCTTTGGTCGCAAATTTATCACCGCACTTGCATTCGTGCTTGGGGGACGTGTTTTCCTGAGGATTAGAGGTGTTGGAATTTCTTTCGACAAAGTCAAGCACCCTCATTGACGGCATGCCATTTGCATTTACTGACTTGATATAGATTGTGGAATTACTTTTATCCCAAAGAACAACGCTATTATTGGGTGCAACCGGGTAAGATGTCGCTTCATTTTCGTTTAATACCCATATCATATCGCTCACAAGCTGTGTTTGCATGGGTATAGGTGCAGGATTTGTTTGCATAGGTGCCTGATATATTTGAGAAAATTGATTTTGGTTGTCAGCCACATTGGGCATTATTGGTGATTGTATCGGGTTAAAAAACCCTCCTCTGTAAAATGGTGCATAGTTTCCGTAAGACATAACTATTCTCCTTTATAATAAAAATATATTGGCTGTTCGGTTCCGCTGTCCCACGCATCATAATAAACTCCGTCAACGACAGCAACCGCATGTGTTCCTGTACCTATCACAAAGGTACCTTGTGGATGCTCTATGCAAAAATTTTCTATTGTATAACAGTCGGAACATTCATCAGGAATAGCAGCCCTCTTAAATCCATTTTTTATTAAGTAACGACCCCATATGTAATTGCCGCTTGGCAAATCACTTGACATATACCCTTCTATGCAAAGATTGATATATACATCTTCCCATGGCATATTTAAAGCCTTTGAAATTGCTCTAATAACACAGTCGCCAACTCTTTTTCTTTGCGGATTTGGATTGTAATTAGAGTACATAGTCTATCTCCTAAACACTATCTACAGGCCAATCCATTTTACCGTCTTGAATTAAAGCAAAAATCACTTCGTAAACTATACTAAATTCAAATCGACTCAAAATGTTATGATTTCTTATGTAACTAGAAATTGTCATACAAATACCTCCTCTTTTTTTATCATTGTACAAAAAAAAGGCGACTTACTCCACAAAGTAAATCACCTTTTTTACAATGAATTTTATATGATTTTTATATGTTTTTAAATAACTGCGCTTTTGCTTTTTTAATACGCACTTGACAATGATTAACCGACATCTCAAATTCTTCCGCCAACGGTTCAAAACAGATGCCATCAAGCAGTTTTCTTTCTAACATCTTCCTATCAACTTCATTATGAACCCATTGATATATTAGAGAGAGCCATTCCTCTCTACTTTTTGAATTTATAATTTCTTGGTCTGTCATAAGTTTTACCTCGCAAAAAGCAAAATTAATACCCCAATAATCCAAGCACAATTTGAAAACACTAAAGCTATTTTAAGATTTTGTTCCCTTCGATAAGCTTTATACATTCTTAATTCGTGTTCTATGTATGGAATTTGAGCCATTTCTTTATCATCGCACAATTCGCACTTATTACATTTTTTCTCCATAGCTACCCTCCGATGTAAACCTTAATTAATAAGGCTATAATCCCGCTTGCTATTGCCCCTGTTAACCAGTTATTTATAGTTTGTTGATGAACGAGAAGTTCAATCCTCTTATCATCGTTGGCAAATTTTTTATTTATTGCCGCTTGTGTTGCGTCGCAATCGCTCTGCAGAACATATCTATCATCAAACACTCTTTTAAGCTCTTGAATATCCTCGTGCGTTATTGGCATTAGACAACCTCACTTTCATCGATGCTCTTAATGTTAAATAAAATTGTAACTATGCCCGAGATAAGCATTGCACTTCCTACACCAATCCAATCAACGTCCGTAATGCCTACCGCATTTGTTCCTATAACCGCAATAGCTGTTTCAGCCATTGTCTTAATCGTTTTAATACCTACCGACTTAAGCCATTTTTTCATAACATCCTCCTAAATCATTGCCTCAGCAAGTTTTTTTACAAGTTCTTCGCCGTACTTATAGCACAACATAAAATCAATAGTTTTATTTTCAAGTTCTGCTTTTTCCATAAGAATTGTTACCGCTTCTGCCGTTGTCATTTTCTTTGTTCCTTTCGCAATTTCATTAAATGGGAAATTTACACCGGGGCAAGCTGTTGGATACAGTTCCGTATGCTTTCGCATTTCAGCTTCGGGATATAACCCTTTAAGATAATCAACAAGCTTTTGACCTGCTTCAAGCTGCACTTTCGGCATTTTTTCATCCTGAAAATTACCTTCAAAGCAAATACCGACAGTTTTATCATTATATCCTATGCAATGCGACCCCCAAGTATTTATAGGTCTGCCTCTGTATATACTTCCGTCTTTTCTTACATAGAAGTGATAGCCAATACCGACCCAACCGTTATTAACGTGTTGCTTATGTATACTGTCTGCATCGCCATTCCCTGCCCGATGATGTAAAACTATATATTTTGTCAGATATCTTTTGCTTAGCTCACCATTCCACGCATATGTCTTCTCTATAATTTTCATTTTTACACCTCGCTCTGATAATTAAGCAAAATTTCACGCTCACGCCAATTATATTCGGCCCTTAAAACTCTGCCAATCACCGCAAACATTTCTTCTCTGGTAACAAAATCACTTGGCGCAAGCTTATCCGTTTTTTTACCATTGACAAAGCCTGCATCATAAGCTACCTTTATGTCCTCATAAGACCAATTTTCGGGGGTTAAATCCTTAAACGGCATACCAGGTACATTCTTATATACTGCATATACAGCATCAATTTTATGCTTTGGAATTTCACCTCTGCCACCGTTCTTGTAGCCTTTGCCTTGTGAATTGTGGAAAATATATGTGTTATTCTTGTCATTCCAACCGACAAGGACTATTGAATGATTTTCACCAAAGTATGAATTTGAAGTAGCAATTACTGCAACTCTTTTTTTGTCGGCATACCTTTTTATGGCATCCTTAATGGTTGTATCTCTTTTGCTTCTGTCCGCAAAAAATATATTGCAGTAACCATCTATTTTGTATCTTGATGCCGTTTTCAATAAAGCATCATTATCCTTTACCTTTTCCAAGAACTCATCATCTTCAAAAAGTCCGTCAAACTCATAAAGAGGAACACAACCAACCTCTTGCATTGCTTCAAGAACATTTATTAAAAATCTTCCTTCGCCAATTTGATTTTTATCTTTTGATTGGCTCAATATCCAACCTGCGGAAAATCGTTTTCCAAAAAGAATTTCAGCAGCGGTTGCACCTGCAAACCCCGTACATTTCTGTGTGTCAAATTGGTTATATACAGTAGTGAGCGGAATTTCAAATACTTGCTCTGATGTAGTTTTTACTTCAAATTCCTTTTTGTAATCTGCCATATTACTACCTCATTTCGTTTTTCATTTCTTCTTCCTGAGCCTTTACAATCTCCTCATATTCCGCATCGGTTATCTCGTGCCAATTATCAATGCAATCATTTACACCAAGGTATATTTCCTTGCTGTAGGTCTCGCCGTTGGTCAGCATCATTCCATCCGATGCTGTAATCTTTGTAAGCTCAACAATTGTTTTTTTCATTATGCCAAAGTCCATCCTTTCTGTGTAATAGTTGCCTTTTCTGAATCTGTAAGGCTTGATTTTGCGATTTCGTGAAGTGTTAATGTTGCTGTTATACCTGTATCAAGTTTTTTTAAGGCATTTATGATGCTCATAAGGCTTTCGTGGGTGAGATTAGGTGAAGATAAAAAACTAATAGAACTACCTATTATGCCACTAATTTTTATGGCATATAAACTTTCGCAATTACCAAATGTTGTATTAGAAAAAGTATTAGTTTCCTTCACAATTAATTCACTAACTTCTTTTAAAAAATAACATTGTTGAAAAAGAGAGGAAACAGCCGTTGTTGCTCCCGTAATATCTACTGCCCCGATATATTCAATCCTACTGCCTTGAAAAAAATTTGCAAAATTTATTACTTTGCTCAAATCTAAGGTCACACCTTGATTTTTTAACACACCTCTCAAATCAACAATTTTGCAAAAGTAAAACATTGCCAAGCCTGTTGTCGGCTTTATGTCATACTTAGGTTTAAATGTATCCTCAGTCCACCCATCTCTTGCAAAACTATAATCATAATTTGTTCTATTTCCTTCATTTTGGTAATTATCCCAAAACTCGTCATATTGTGATTTTTTGCCTTGCTCGTATACCTCATCAATCTTTTCAACAAAGTCTTGTGCATTGATTTTGTCCGTTATTCCAAGCAGACTTTTTAACTTATCAGCAATATTGGAAAGGTAAGGTTTTAATTCTGTAATAGCCATTAATAATCACCCTCCAATGC
>JAEIGA010005835.1_pt1 | contig 18754 bp, 25 predicted proteins | sample 9270691 | NCBI WGS metagenome assembly JAEIGA01 (sample SAMN17057246, study PRJNA624740) | gut metagenome | biome: biome; isolation source: fecal sample | host: Bos grunniens | place: China: Xizang | collected 2019 | reverse complement strand
CTTGTGGTTGATCTTGCTTGCTCCTATGATGCATGCTGCAGAAGTTACTCCAGAAATAGCCGTACGAATATAACATTTCCACGTCAGTTTGACGGTTTCTTTCACCGGCAATTTTTCGACTTTTCGTTTTTCTTTCTCTTTGTCGATTATTTCTTTTGCCTTTATCGTATCGGATCCAGCAAATATAGCCGTTGCAAATATGCCTGTAACTCCTATACCAGTTAATATCTCTGGACTATGTTTTGCTATTGCTGTTCTCATACCCTTTAACAGCAACGCGATTCTTTGTTTACTCATTACTTCTCCTTTCAAATATAACTTTTAAGCATAGCTAGTATCTCGCTTGCAACGTCGTACGCAATAGAATACATACGATACGTCTCACTCTTGCCAAATATGACATTCTTTCTGAACTTTTGTTCACATAGGGCGAGCATGTTGTCACGAAAACTGGATACAGCCTGCTTTGGGGTTAAATGACAATGACTCAAAATATAAACTTCGAGTTCTTGTGCTGCCCATTTCGAGTAAGTATACTCCTCGAAGTAGTCATACTCGTTATTTGGAACTGGCAGCTTTTCTTTGTAATCTTGTAAAATGCTAAATATAAGATCTTCATCACCCATGGCAAACGCAAAAGAAGAAGCCTACGTTTGTGTAGACTCCCTCTTATCTCCTATTCAGTTTTCATGTTAGCCAATTTTTCGGCAATTTTTGCATCGATCTTCATGTCAAGTTTCTTCTCTTCTAATGCGCTATTCACCAAACCGGCTCCAAGCCCAATTACGTTGACAACCAAACTTGCCACTTTAATAAAGTTTTTAACTGTCATAAATATCAGCCTCCTTTCCATAACAGCGGTTGTAAATTCTGCGAGAAACTAATCCCTTGCGTCATCGTCGGAGCCGCGTATAAACAGCATAATAGCTAATAATGCTAACAATATAACAGACTTTATAACCATACCAGTCAAGCTTGCTCACCTCCAATGTATGCATCCGTGCCATACTCATTAACATCGGAACCAGTCCGCGATCTAACTTTAATCTGATAGATCACATCTTTCTTAATCTCAGTGATCTTAGAATATCTTTTTAACACCTCAGCGTCGCCAGGGTTTTTAACCAGAATATCTATCTGATCAACAGCGTTTTGAGCTTGTTCAAGCGTTGTAAATATGCCTAAAGCATTATACTGAGCTTCACCTTCAAAACCACCGTCAATAGTTACTAAATATAATGTTTCCATTTGTTTCTCCTTTCGAAAAAAAAAGAAGAGACCGCGTATACGATCTCCTCAATCATTTTACAAATCAAGTTTTTCCAAGAGTTTTAAAAATTTCTCTTGAGTCATGTGCCCTTCGATCTCGATGTGAATCTTATCTGTTCCATCTGTCACTGAAATATCAGGGTCCTTCAAATCAATATTAAGATGCACATACTTCTTATCGTCATTTGCGTTAGAAATATCTAAATCTTCCAAATTGACTTTGAAATTTAAACCCGTCTTTTTCTTAATAAATCTAGATGCGAACTTAGATATAACCCATCTCAATCCTTTAGATTTAATCTTCAATTCATCCATACTCCTTTACTCCTTTCTTAATATGGTTTTATCCATAATAGAGCATGTAAAAATTGCGCAAAAATAAGAGAGAAACCGCTTTTATACGATTTCTCCCTGTTTTTCATGTTAAAAACTCCGATTTTAAGTATTCATAAAACCGTTTTTTCTCTTCGTCCGTTTCATTCTCGATCTTTTCATCGATGTTTTTCTTGTTTAATACTTCTCCTGTGGATTTAACTCTCCACTGAGTTCTGATTTTGTCTTCTTCCGTTTTCTCTTTTAGTTTAAAAATTTCGTCAAATAATTTGTTTAATTCCTCCATACTTTTGTTCAATTCTTTAAAATCATTTCTTCTAATTGGTCTTATTACAAGTTTCTCGCTCTGTGATTCTTTCTCTTCTACTACTTTGCGTTTGCGACCAAGTTTGCTTGAAAATACACCTAAAACAATCAAACTAGCCCCAACGCCAATCATTCCATAAGCATTTTTATACATAGGCAAGAACCTCCTTTCCGTAAAAGGGATTGTAGGTTTCGCGAAAAAACAAAGAGGACGCGCTAAATGCGTATCCTCCTCGTCCGTAAAAACCCTTTTACTTTTTGAATGGATTGAACTTGCTCCATACCAATTTAAATGTTGGGCTTACAAATGTTCCATTCTCTTCAAATAACAAACCTGTTGTGAGCCATTTCGAGAAGCAGAATGCTTTGCCGAGTCCAGCAGCGATGTTAAATCCAAGATTGAAATATCTATCTTTAACTCTTTCGTTGAGTTCTGCGTCTCTCAGAGCAATTTCTGCGTTCTTGACTTCAATTTCAGAATTTATCTGATGTAATCTGTCTTCCGCATCGTTCTGATAATGAGCATCCTCCATCTCGAGCTTCTTTTCATCAAGTCTCAATCTCAGAAGTTTCGTCAAGCTTTCTACAGCTGCCGCATGCTTCTCCGTTCCTGGTTCCAACGATTCCAAATTTTCGATCTCCTTAGAAATCTGTTCCTCCAATTGTTTAAAAATCTTGTTCTCTTCCATAGTTCGTTCTCCTTTTCAAATATGTTTTCGGGTTTTATCCCATAATAGCAATTGTTATTCTTGCGGAATATAATCTTTCTGCTTTACTTTCAGTACAACATACTTCTCATCCGGCAAAGTCTCTGGCGTCCGCGTCAATTCCAAGAATATGTACGGTTCTTCTTCAGACTTATCAACTCTGAGGTAGCCATACACAGCAAAATATGTATGAAGCTTTGCCAGAATGATTCCCACGATCAATCCCAATACTATTCCAATTACGAAGAGCATGCCACATCCTCCTCACAAACTTTTCTTGCGATTTCTCGTCTGCAGTCATCGCAAACATCGCACTTCTTCCAATACGGAGCTACCCCCATATGAACAGGTGCCCAGCGCCGGATCTTGACTTTAACTTTTAAGTTTCCTTCTTCGTCTTTCATTTCGCGTCCACAAATATCACAATAAGATTTTGTAAGGGTCATTCCTTAATCCTCCTTTGTCTTCATCCGGTTCGTGAAAATAATAACGATCTATCACTCTATCATTAACGAATGCGTCGGAGTAATATGTCTTCAATATCTTGATAGGATTTGTTCGCTCAGTTTTCTCCATGAATATCAACAGCTTATTTAACGCCTCTGCGCTAATACGGTCGTTACGCATACACCAGGTTAAATATGAAGATTTATGCCCTATTTGAGTGCTGACTGCTTCTCTGCTGAATCCGTAAAACTTTCTCCATCGTTCGAAAAACTCGAAGTTGAAGTAATGTACTATCATTTGAATATGCCCATTACGTCTTCCCATGTTCTTTCTCCTTTCATTTGCCCAAATATACCACCGGGCAATTTTTCAAATACCAATTTATCATTAGTTTCGGTTACCTGTGTGCTGAAAAAAAGAAAGAGCCCGTGAATATCACGAGCCCCTTATCCTTGTTAGTCGTTAACGCGATCATACGTCTTAGCGTACTCAATCTTGTTATGTGTCTTGTCCTTGGGTTTCAGTTTAGGAAATACGCTATATAATACAGACATGATCAGCGATGTTAATAATATCGCCAATATGCTCCTCTTCGTATATGGTCTTCCGTAAAAACCCTCTTCAAGTGCGAATTCAAGATTCTTTAAATATGACATTGTAATCGCCTCCTTTCAATAAAGGGAATGTAAAATACGCGAACTACAGTCCTAAGCCAGCACGAAGCTTCTCGTCGATCTTCTCCATGCCAGAATCTGAAATATAACCGAGAGGATCTCCATGAAGAAATTCTCTTCTCGTATATGTCACAAGATAGCAATTGACGCAATACTGCTCGCTCTTTAACGTAAATGTTGCAACACACTCTTCCTGATTGATCATGTCCTTTGCAGGATATAAGAATAACACAGACACGAGCTTGTCTGCGCTACGGGAATTCGCAGAAACAACAAGAGCTAAGTCCTTGCTGGACTTCTCGTTGTTAAACTTAAATATAGATCCTCTTGTTGCGTTAACACCGTAGAAAACCTTTTTAGGCTTTTTGTCCTTACGAAGAGCCTCCTTTTCACGCTCAATGAACGCAAAGAAAGCCTTCTTCTGATCCTCAGTCAACGAGTCGATGAAATCCTCTTCCGAAATATCTTCGCCCTTAAGGAACTTATTGTTCGGAAGATCATACTTCTTACAAAGCTTGTCGTAAAAATCTTTGGAAATATATCCCATAGTTTTGGAGTAGCTATAATAGCTGCTACTATAACCCAATTCCTCGCTGATTTTGGTACCTGAGATACCATAACCATCTCTCCAAGTATCGAACAACTCAAAGTCGAAGTTTTCGATTCTACTAGACTTCTTAAATCTTGCCATAATTTCTTTCTCCTTTCGAAATATGTATTTATCTGTTCTTATCAAGCTCACACTTCTCTTTGAGAGTGCAACCATAGATCTTCTGACACATGTCGTTCGCCGTCTCAAAAGACAAGAGGAACTCGTTCGCGTTGGTTATGATGCTGTTTCCGATAACGTTCGCGGGAATTCCAAAACTCATAAATATGTCGTTACGACGTACGAACTGCTGATTAAGCATCTTGTCAAGAATGACCATAAATACCGGCTCATTCCAGACCCAAGAATAATCGTTGTTTAACCAAGGATAACGTCCACTGTGCTTCTCATTACTCATAAATATGTCTCCTTTCATTTACTATCTTCCTTAATAGAAATATCGATTTGCATAGTCGCAAGTCTTCTTTCTAATTCCTCTATTTGTCTTTTAAAATATGCTTTGACCATCTCTAAAGCTTTCTCTTTATTTGCTTCTGGTAGCCAAAAACATCTATGTACAATAACGCCAGGCTCCTTAGGAAACACGCATCTATGTACAAAAACTGGCTCAGAAAACATGTGTTTGGCTACGCCTTCATCTTGTAAGCCAATGAAGCTTACGTTTGTGTGTTTGTTCTCCTTTCAATCATTTCCAAGATCTTCGAGAATATCATTTGTCATCTTCTCATAGAGATCCGGCCATGCCTTGCTAATGCTCTTTTGACATTCTGTGATGCCTCTTCTTTTTCCAACTTCATGAAGCATCATAGTTGCGCAGATAAGATTAGCCACTCCGATTACCCCATACAATCCTGTTACGACCTTGCCTTTCTTGTTGATCTTTGCCAGTTTCTCTTTTGCTGTCATAGCTTGTTCTCCTTTCACGAACAAAAAATAATAGAGGGCTTGTATTTGGCGCATCATTACGCCACCCTCCTCACTACAGCGTTTGTAAATTTCGCGCAAAAAGAAGAGCCCTTGTTAGGACTCCTCCTCGCTTTCACTCTTTTCTTCTTTTACAGAAGAAGTCAATCCATGAACCATCGCCTCTAAGAATTTCTCTCTGGATTTGCTGTATCCGGCAGCGAAACCGCCAGAAACACCAATACCTAAAATTATTAATACCTGTAATGCGCTTTTCATATCTTTATACCTCCTATAAATTTTTATGAGTTTTCTCATTATAGGAGTTGTAAAAGATGCGAAGCAAAAAGAAAAGAGCCCGTGTGCTTTCACGAGCTCCATTCTTGACGTTAGTCTTCTTCATTGTTAAAATATGTTCCGTCTTCCAATTTTTCTGCCAATGCTGCTATCTTATAAAGCGATGTTACTTTTCCTTTGCAGAAAACCTTCTTTGGATTTGTATCCAACATCCAACTAAGGGATACAACATCCTTATTTGCTTCTGCTAATTCGTCGTTAATCTGCTTTACGAGTTCCTTAAAAGCCTTTTCATAATTAATTGTCTTTGTCATAATTTTAGTCTCCTTTCTCTGACTTCTGTCATTATAGGAGATGTAAAAATTGCGTATTAACAACGAATTTTATCCAGCTTCCAAAAGAATCGTCTGTACAAGTTGTAAAATATGTCACGACAGCATGGAACATTCATTTTAGCTTTCATCAAGTCATAGGAGATTCCCTCAGTTACAGACTTAAGAATATACTTCCCAATGACTGCGTCCGTATCCTTCGCTACATCCTCTAGCATCTGTATACGCTCTTGTAAATATGTACGCATCTCAGCACATTCAGCTGTAGGATCTCCATTATTCTTTTGAAATATGTCTTTAACCTGGTGAGCTTTTAACTCTGTTATTGATGATGATACACGCTTCCACATCAAGTATTGAAGGCAAAAATGTTTTAACTCGTAATACCTATGTCTATCGATCCAATAAGGATTCTTCTCTGACAATTCCGGTCTGATCTCAGTACTCATAACTTTTCTCCTTTCCAAATATAACCAGTCTCTTCATAGAGATGCTTCGGAGAGATGTAGTAATTTATTCTGCCTTTCTTAGAGTTCATCTCGTCAACATTGGAAATATGTCTCCCGTTTCGAGTAGCTGTACCTATCGGTAACCAACCGGCAATTATACCAGCCCTAACCCAAGACGCATCCTTTCCATAGACTTTTGCCGCTATTGCGACTGGCACAGAACCATAAATATCTTTCATGTCTGATACCTCCTTTCGGATTAGATTCTATGGTATTCGAAACGCAATTACAAGTCTTGAAATATGTATGGTATAAGTGTATGTTGGCGCATTCTGCGCAAAAAGAAAAGGAATTGTCGTACTGACTTCAGGGTCGGCCCAACGAAAACCGTTGCCCGGTGGGGTACATCTTTTATTAAGTTATTACTTGGCGTACCGCCTTCGTGTCTCACCGTAGGATTTCCACCTACATCTATCCAGTAAAGCTTCATGATAGTCTATCGAAATAATCTTCTCTCGCCGTCAGCGAGCGCATTACACCCTCTATGCTAATGCAAGCTTCCTTTTCTCATAATATACCTTGTAAATTTCGCGCAAAAAGAAGAGCCCTTGTTAGGACTCCTCTCCCTTATTCAATTTGTTTTCTTTCGAGATTCTCTCATCGTCTTTTTCGTTTTCCTCAATCATATGTCTAATTCTCTTTTGCTTCATTTTCGGGTCCCAAGTCATCCAACCCTTTAATGGTTTAAAGTTAAATATAATAGCCACCTCCTTAAAATATGAGTTCTTCTCATAATAGACCTTGTATTTTGTGCGTGTAGGAGTTATACTATTCCTACACCCCTGAAAGGAGAATATGTCTATGTTAATACGTTGTCCCGAATGCGAGTTGCAGGTAAGCGATAAAGCCCATTCCTGTCCTCACTGTGGCTATCCTTTAAAGTCAAATATGTCACGTACGTATAAGTCTAACAAACGTAAAAGGCTGCCTAATGGATTCGGACAGATTAGCGAAATTAAAAACCGTAACCTAAGAAAACCCTTCCGAGCTATGATCTCTGTTGGAAAATATGATACTGGTAGACCGATCGTCAAACCTCTAAAACCGGAGTCCTACTTCGAAACGTATAACGATGCTTATACAGCTCTTGTAGAATATAACAAGGATCCATATGAATTGGAGTCTTCCATAACTATGAAAGAGCTGTATGACAGATGGACTGAGCAATACTTCAAAAGTCTGTCCAGTGACTCGTCCGTACGCACTATTAAAGCCGCTTGGAGCCGCTGTAGCGCCGTTTACAACATCGAGGTGAGAAATATAAGGGTACGACACGTAAAAGCCGTTATAGAGGCTTCTGAGCTGCCAAATATGCGTCTCAGGATCAAATCGGTGCTTAATCAGATGCTTGACTATGCTGTTGAGTACGAGATTGTGGATAGGAACGTAGCAAGAATGTTAAAAATATCAGATGAGACCACTGGTTCAAAGAAAGATCATATAGCATTCACAGAGGAAGAGATGGATAGACTTTGGAAATATGTCGGGACTGTTGCGTACGCAGACCTCGTAATCATTCAATGTTATACCGGATTCAGGCCTCAGGAGCTTATAGAGTTGAAAACATGTAACGTGGATCTAGACACTGGATTGATTACTGGTGGAATGAAGACAGAGGCCGGAACGAACCGAGTAGTGCCAATACACCCCCGTATTAGACCTCTGGTGATTAATAGAATTGAAGAAGCTTTAAAGCTTGGATCAGAATATGTCTTTAACTGCACCGAGACTCATACTAACCGTAAGCTTACTTACGACAAATATCAATATCGGTTCAAGAAGATAGTTGAGGAACTGAACCTAAATCCAAACCATAGACCTCACGATCCTCGTAAGCATTTCGCTACGATGGCTAAAAGGGCTAGTATGGACGAGTACGCAATCAAATATATCATGGGGCACGCTATTACAGACATCACTGAAAGCGTGTACACAGAACGAGATCCTCAGTGGCTTATAGCAGAAATGCAAAAAATAAAATGAAGTGTAGGAATCGCGGTGTAGGATTAATATAGGAATAGTATAGGAGTGGTCTACTTTTTACAAGTATTATCCACTCCTTACTACTCTCTATGCCCCTGAAAATATCTAGGGTTTTAGAACTTGCCTGCGTTAGCAGCTTCCTCGATGGAAACAGTAAAACCCCATTTGAACAACACATTTCACTGGAGGTGTAGGATTAATATAGGAATATCTTACTCCTCTTCGCTCTTGTCAGGGGCGTTCTCCTTCTTATACTGCATCGAACTAATTCCAAGAATGGCACCAAGAAACGCGTCAATAGCAGTAATCGTGCCTACCACCTGTTCGCCGTAGGGCAGGCCCCAAATGGTAGACAACGCGAAATATAGAGTACCAAGCGCTGGGAGCAGATACTGTGCGATCCATTTTAAAATATCGTATACTTTATTACTCATCTTCATAATCTATGTCCTCCTTGTATACGTTATAATTCGCCTTACGAATGGGGAGACGGTTTACCTCGGCCATAATTCGTTTTGCCGAACCATTCCCCCCGAGTTTTTCGTAAGGCTGGTAGAGATACTGATAGAGATTTTCATACTCGTCATGGGTAATATAACCTCTCTCTATATAGATCATTCCTAAATATAGAATACGATCGTGTGCAAGACCTATCAGCATTTCTGTCTTAATATCTTTTCGTTCTGAGCGTTTGCTAAGATAGGCCCATAAGCCTGAGGAAGCTAGCACTGAACTGAATATTGTAATAGTGATTTGCAACCATGATTCCATCGTATGCGCCTTTCTTAGAATATCTATTATGTTGCCGGAACACCAATGGCAGCAAACGGACGAACTTTGTAGTTTGTTGCATTTGTGGCAATTGCTGTATAAACAGTCTTATAAGCATTCATAGCACCAAATGCTGTTACCGACTCGACATCTCTTAACCATATAGAAACTCTGCCAAGAATCGCCGGCTGATTAAGTCTGCAAATGGCGAGCTGACCAACGGGACTCGAGTTGAAGCCTGTCATACCAGTAGACGAAGGAACCAAATATCTTTCCAACGGATAGCCAAAAAGCATAGTAGCACTAGGAATATCAACGTCGCAATCGTACCAGTTCGATTTTGTCGGAATACCATCTACAGCTTCAGAAGAAAGAATCTCTCTGTGAGTTAAAAGCATGTTGCCGAAAGCGGAAGAATATTTTGTCCTCCAGTTTGAAAGACCCGTCGAACGCATTTCAGAATTCGCGTATCCTCCTGCCGTAGAATCTTCTCCATGCATTCGCACAGTAGATTCCGCATTCACAGCAGAATTTGACGGGGTTATTACAAGATGATGTCTGTTGAAATTTGTATCACCGACATAATACCAATAGTCAATATCTGCTACGATCCACTGAATGCTATTAATAGTCCAGTAATCACCAATGAAAATATCATCGAACGTTCCGCTACTGATTGCTGTTTTCTGAGCGTCTGTAATAGACGTACCAAGGTTTTTACCTCTGTAATGGTTACGATGTTCAATCCCAGCATAACCGCCTACAACTGTTGCAGCGGCGCTCGCCGTGGCACTTGCAGCATTAGCAGTAGCTTTAGAGGATTCCGACTCTGTGTTAATGGCGGTAATAGCATCAGCTATAGAACCTCTAACCTCTTCGCCATATACGGCAGTTCTGATGTTACTTACATAAGGCCCGATGTTAGCCATAAATATCTTACCTCCTTAATCGTTGAGCATCCAGTCAATGCTCAGAATCTCCTCACCTGATAAACTGCCAATCGCTTCTTCGAATTTAGCAGTCATCAAATCGACTTCGTGCTCCATATTATTAAGGGGCTCGAGTTCTTTCATAAATATCTCGAAGTTCGGAGAATCCATTTTGATTTCGATAGAACCGTGACCATCGTCTTCTCCATACTTCTTAATCAAGTCATTACGGAATGCCTTATACTCCGTAAGTGTATTGTCTAAAATACGGTAGTTGCGTGCAGCCACATAGCCAATCTTATCTCTTCTGTTAAGAATCGGTTTAAGTGACTGCATCATTCCTACCATCTCTGCATTTTTAAATGTTTTGTTCATTCTTTCTTTCTCCTTTAAAAATATCAACCAGGATCAGAGCTAGGACCCATAGCGAATATAGGTCTGACACCGGGGTTTGAATTATTAGCATTATATGCTGCTGTGTAACCAGATGATGTGATAACACAGAATCTAGCGGTTCCACTCGGATCTTTTAACCAAGAATATTCTCCTCTGTTATCGTATCGAGGATTTAGTCTAAAATATGCCAACTGAGATTTAGATATGGAATTAATAACCGAAGGATCGTAACGATTAGACATAACATTACTTCCGTAAACCATCAATTCGCTTGGAAGATCCACATCTATAGTATATACACTTGATGCTGTTATAATACCATTTGCATCCACGGCATTTGACAAATAATCTTGATGCGATAACACGAGATTCGGAAATGCGGCATTAACGGCAGTTCTAGCATCAGCCAAATTAGCAGAATACATGTTGGATCCAGCATAACCGGTATTGTTTGTAGCCGTCGCATTCATCTTAGCCACGTACAAATTTTTACTCGGCATAATAATCAAATGATGTTTATTATATGCCGATCCACCACCAGCCCCATACCAATAGTCCATATCCACAATCACCCAGTTAACTCCGTTAATGGTCCAGTAATCTCCCACGTACATGCCAGAAAATGAGCCATTCCAAATAGCTTTCTTCTGAGCAGCTGTGATCGTTGAACCGAGGGACGAACCGTGAAGAATATTGCGATGATTGAGGTAGTTGTATTGAGAATATCCGGTTATGAAACCTTTCTTCACAGTAAGCTTGGAATCGCCGATTGCGTATGTAGTCGATGGACCACCTACTGCACCAGATGTGTTAGGATCTAAGAGAAGGTTGTAGGCTGTGTAATCATTTGCGTATAGATCACAACCCATGTATAACGAATCCGCATGCATCGTATATAAATTCCCAGATGAATCTCCTCGTCCTGGCAAATCAAAATTGAACTCTGAATAACAAAAAACAGGTCGAGACCATAAACCAACGGAACTAGTATCGCCTTTAAAAAACCCAACATAATCGGCAATATCGTCATCACCTTGACGCACACAATAAAACGCCAGACCCGGTATATTATTTAAATTGCTAGCACGGGTGGTCAACGTAAATCGAACATGATCTACACCATAATCTGAGATGTTTGTCCTTTTTCCTTTAAAAATCAATTGTGATTGTATATCGTTACCATCTAAAGCTATTCCTTGCGTATATAATAATCCATCTGCCTGAAGATTCCATGGTCCCAGTTCAAACCAACCTGCTCCAATCGTAACATAACCCGTTTGATCGACAACAAAATTTCCGTTCCCAATATTAATAGATCCAGCCGTAATCGTGGCGGAACCATTATTATTAACTTGGAATGCACCGTTACCAAGATTTAGATTACCCTTCGTAACGGATATGTTTCCCTGGTTATCGATAGTAAGAGCGTTATTACCAAGGTTAATTTGTCCTTCAGTAATTGTTACCACACCAGCGGAAGTCACAACAAACTTATCATTGATGTTAATCGATCCTTGGGTCAAAGATATGTTTCCGTTTTTGATAGTAACATCACCTGTAGAAGTGACCTTGAAATTATCATTAGACCCGATAGTGAGTGATCCTTTGGTAATGGTGACTGATCCGTCCGTATCCACTTTAAAAGCGTTACTTCCTATATTAATAGAACCCTTCTTCATAGTAAGAGTTCCATCATTTAAAGCAAGACTGAAGTTGTTATTTTGAGACTTCAGTGTGCCGGTTGTGATGCGATCAGCAACAATAGAACCGTCCATGTTCATGGCGACTAAAGGAGAACTCCACGAAGCACTTGAGCTGTTTCTGGTAGAATATGACAGACCGGTCAGATCCCATTTCCACATTTTTAATGCCGTAGAAAGGTTTGATGTATCTGTAATATATAACGAATCAGTTCCGTCCGGATTTTGAACAGTCTCTCTAGTTATAGTAATATAACCATTAGTAGCCTTATTAACAACTTTTGTTGTGTTCACGGAAGATTTCTTGTAGGTGTCTTGCGATGTTGTCTTAATGTTCTGCTCTGTCTGTATTTTGTTTGACAATATAAGAGACGATAATGTCGCGATAGCGCTACCATTTAAAGTAAACTTCGTATTCTCAGGGCGATCAAGAGGGATCTCGAGCTTAGTGACTGGAAGTTCAATATCTGTCATGCCATGAGGAGGTGACGTAACCAATACGACGTCCAGAAGGTTAATTGCTTCGATATTCGCATCCAGATAGTGTAAATCCAGAGCACTAAGTTCAAGAGCCATATTGTTAAACTGGAGTTCTGACAAATATTGTTGCCCCTTCGTCTTCAAATTCTGTGGGCTTTCTTCGTCGTCCCAGGTTACAACTCTTTCTATTCTTCCGTATGTTGATACAACGCTAGATTCCAAATAATCTTTACCATCGTTTACAGTTCGAATAGTTAATCGCTCGTCAATGTCTTCGTAAAGTTGCTGCTCGAGTTTTGCTCCTAATGGAATAACGACCGTTGCAAAATTCGACTCATCCCAGTTACGAGTGAAATCCATAAGGTTTTCGCCAAAGTTGATTTTTTGAGGATTTACACGAACATAGTTCGCCAAATAATCCAAATATCTTTTGTTTCCAACCTTGCGAATTCTGAAATGACCACCAAACTGTTCAATCAATTTTCCAAGACAATCAACTGTCTTATCATAGTTCGTGTAGATTTGAGAAATTGTACCGGTAACTGTGATCTGTTGACCGTCATCAATGTCAAATTGTCTTTTTGAATCAACTCTTTGATTGTGTTTTGCGATAAGGGCTTTCAAATATGTCGCTATGGTGACATTTGTATACTCTGCAACGGGTTGAGCAGTATCGTTGAAATATGCCATTTCACCTTCGCATGTAAGGATTCTGTTGTTATAAAAATCGGCTTCTTCTGATAAAACACGACCCGCCCAAATTTCAACACCATTTCTTAAAATAGAAATATATGTCGTCATTCTGGTAATTGAATTGTATCCTATGTTTGTTATAGGTACAGTCATTTTAAGACAACCAGACGAATTATCTTCCAAAGTAAGAACGGGATCTGTAACTTTATACTCTAAAAGATCGAGAGTATCGTCGTAGATTTTGAGATTATCTGCCCAAATTTCATACATAAGCTAGAACCTCCCTGGTTTGAAATCGATAGAAAGTGTGCCTGTTCCACTGTTTGTTTTTACTTCCATTGAAACATAATCGCCATAGTTGCTCTTATTAGAAGAAATACCCGTTGGTGTATTTGCATCAATGGTAACCCAATTACTCCAACTAGATCCTGATAAAAATCTTATCTGCGATGTGGTTGAAACTGTGAATATACCTGAAAACGGAGCATCGCCAATGTCTTTAGATGAAAATCTATGGATTTCTGCCGTTGTTGTGATTGGAATATTCTTGAAAATCGAAGAATATATGACGCCTGTTTGAAAATTAAACGGATCCCATAACCAATCTTCATTTGTTGTGGTCGAAAAATATCTTTTGAACGGTGAGACATCATACTTTATCGAGATTTTGGAATTGTTTTTGTCACTCTTCCACGAATCAACTGAAAAACGACCTTCGTAATAATATTCTTTATCGTCTTCCAAATACATTCGGAGAGACTTACCGTGAACGAAGTTCATGACATCAGAATATGTCTTGTACCATTCTTCGTGATCCGGGTTCTGCCAATTAAAATCGTTTACAACGATAAATTCGATAGAGCCCGTACGATTGTTATACGTAGGGTATCCCGAGAGGGATTCGGTCAAGTCTATCAGACCGTTCCCCCCGGGAATATCTACGGTTTTCGTTTTAACTGACGGCGGATTTACCACCGGTCGCGAAGAAGGTACCAAGTGCCAATCATCCCACGTATTCTTTGAAACAGAGAGTTGCGCGTATGCTTTTTCGAATGTTATTGAATGATACATTTAGTACCCCCTTTTTAAAATTTACAGTGTCTTATCGGCTTGTTCGATTTGCATAAGCTTGCATTGCCATTCGTGTTTCCAAACTGTACTGACTACCTATGCTTTGATCTACAGTGCTCGCAGTCATTTTACCAACAGGTTTGGAATCCATGTCAACCTTACCAACCATATTAAGATTCGCTAATGGATTAGTAAGATTTAGATCGGCTGATGGTGTGTTGTATTTAAGAGCTGCTGTTTTGTTTTGTTCATCGGCATTGATCTGGGCCAGGGTGTTGCTTGTTCTCGACGAAATTAATTCATCCCAAGTCATAACTTCGGCTGGCTGTTTTCCTATACCAAAATTCTTTTTTTGGTTTTCTATTTCTGTTTCTAGAGAACTAACGGCATTGTTATAATCGTCGATAATGGCTTTTGCCTCTTCTTCGGACAGTTGTTTACCGCCGTAAATTTTAGCCCAACCAGGATTTGATAACATCCTATTCGAAACTGGATCGGATAAGAAGAATGTGAATGGCGTAAGTAAAGTTGATACAGTAGATGCCATAATATCGACTAAACCTTTAAGGCCTTCTTTTATACCATCTATAATCCATTCACCAATACCGGTGATCATGTCCCATATTTCTCCTAAATGGAAAACATCGATTATTAACTTAACTAGTGCGAACACCAAATTCCACACAGCATCTGCAATGTCTTTAGATTTATTTGCTATGTTATTGGCAACCGCGTTAAGAACTTTTACAATAAAATCAATAAGAGACCCAACTATTTTGTCAATGTTATCTCCAATAGAATCTAAAGCATTGGTGAAGATTTTAACGACAGAATCAATTATACCACCGATATTATCAGCTACACTATCCAAAAGATCTTTTAGCATAAGTAAAAGATCATCGCAAATCTTTTTAATATTTCCTTCTCCACGAATTTCGTGAATTAAATCAGTTATTATCTTCATAACTGATTTTGTAATGCTTCCGGTGTGATTTGCTATTTCGCCAAGAACATAATCCAAAAGGTTTAATAATGCAGTCACCAAACCTGGGACAACTGAACCTGGCTTTGTAGGATCAACGAGGTCTATTATTGCGTTTATAAGAGTTTTAACAAACTCTACAAAATCAGGGATAAGATTCGTTAATCCAACAAGAACAGCGCCAAGGGCTTTTACAGCAGCATCAACCAACTTAGGAATAGCTCCGATAACAGACGAAATAAGTACGTCAAGTAACTTACCTAATATGGTAACCGCTCCAACGCCAGCTGCAGCGACAAGAGTTAATCCTATACCAAGAGCCATAATACCAGCTCCAAGCAGAGCTACAGCTCCGGATATAGCTAATAATGCAGGAGCGATAGGACCTAATGCTGTAGCAGCCACGCCTAATATAACAAGAATACCGGCTATCGCAGCTAAAGCTGTAACAACTTTGCCTATCGACATACGTCCGAGAACTCTTAGAGCTATAGCCAATATGACTAAAGCACCTGCCACTATTGCCAAACTTGCTGCAACTATCGGTAGCTTTGCAGTACCAGTTAATTTGCTTAGAGCTATGAGAGCAACAGTTATACCACCGATCATGAGCAACATTGCAATTAAACCACCAGCAAGCTGTCCAGGATCCATATGACCCATAAGAGCTATAGCACCTGCCAATATAACCATAGCACCTGCTACAATAACAAGGCTAGCTGCAATAACTGGTAAAGCTGCTGCATTTGTAAACTTGTTGAGGGCTATTAATGCTCCGGAAATGGTTGCTAATATGACAAACACACCTAATAAACCGTTCTTAAGTTTATTGGGGTCCATACGACCCATAAGAGCAACGGCACCAACAATAATAAGTAAAGCGGTTGCTAATATAACAACTGAAGCTGCTATCGCTGCCGTTTTAGCACCACCAGCAAATTTGTTCATCAAGCCTACGAACGCGCCAAGTTCAAGAAGAAGGATCGTTATTGCTCCGACTCCCTGCATAAGCTGATCAAGGGGCATCTTTCCGAGTTTAGCAACGCTACCGATTATAAGCTTCATAGCGAGAGCCAATAATATAAGTCCAAAGCCAACACTCATCATCTTCTGACTCTGGTCTTTGTTAGCTGTTGTCAGCTTGACAAATAACGCCATAACAGCCATGATAGCCGCTATAGACAGTAGTCCCTGTCCTAAAACTTTTGGATCCATCTCGCCAAGTTTCTTAATAGGCTTAACTAGCAGCCTTATGGCTATCGCCAAAGCAATCAAACCCACAACGCCTTTCATCATACGTTGAGCATCGTTTTTATTAGTAGCTAAAGTTTTTACAACCTTAGTCAATGCGACAATTATAAGAGCTACAGCAAGAAGACCTTGTTCGAGCTGTTTTTCGTCCATCTTACCAAGCTTCTTAACAGCAGCAGCTATCAATAAAACAGCAACACCCATTGCTAACAATGTTGTAGCTACTGATTTAGACGAATTGTCGAATATACCAGTCTTTTTGCTACCGCTAGTCATAATCTTAAACGATGCTGTCAACATCGCGAATACTGCTGCTAAAGCTCCTAAACTCCTCTTTAATTGATCTGCATCCATACCAGCAAGGACAACTAAAGATAGTGTAAGAATACCTAATGCGATAGCTATGGATAAAAGCGCTTTTGCTTTAACCTGTTTGTTAAACGCTTCCAATGTGCCGCCAAGATTCTTAAATATACCAGCAACATTATTAACAATTCCAGATATTCCTCCAAGAATACCAAGAAAAGAATCCATCGCACTGGATCCACCTTTGAAGAATTTTCGGATCTTATTAAGAATAGAAATGATTAAACCGCCTTCGATCAGTTTCATGATCTTTCCGGTTCCGCCATTTTGAAAGAACTCGCTTAAGAATCCTCCCAGCTTGCTAAGACCGTTTCCGATAAATGTTACAAGCGATGTAAACACTGGTTTAAAGCTCTTAAGTACGTTAGCTACTCCACCAAAGAACTTCTTAAGTCCCTCCATCAAAGTTGTTAAGGGGCTTAGCTTTTTGGTCGCTTTCTCTGAAAATTCGCCTGCGGCATCTGTATCAACATCTCTAAATCCTTTAAATACTTCTTTTATCTTTTCAAGCATTCCAGAAGCAGCATCCTTAAGTTTGCTGAATGCTTCTCCGATCTTCATACCAGTTAGTTTCTGGAATATCTCGCTGATCTTGCCAGGAAGTTTAGATAAGAGTGTAAAGAGGTTTGAAACGATCTCGACAATTAAACCAACCGTAAATTTGATCGCGGCTAGGATTTTGGGAAGTCTTGGAATGATGAAATCAAGAATTCCAGAAACAACGTTTGCGATTCCGTGGAACACAGTATATAAAGCGTCGTAAATTCTATTCGCTGTATCCCACGCCTTATCTTCGCTCATTCCAAACAAGCGGAATATGCTTACCATTCCTGCTTCTAAAAGATCCAAAGCTATATCGAAAATACCGTGAATAAGTCTAGATACAAAAGATTCTCCACTATCTGGATCAAAAATCGATCTTATATCTCCCTTTAACCACTGGAAAAGGTAATCAAAAACTTCAAATATATCTTTGATTCTTGGAGCAAGAGCACGTATAAAATCAACTATACCATTTCCAACCCTAGTAATAACCTTATATACAGACAATGCATATTGGCTAAGGAATGGTATTTGAAGAAGGGTATGGAAAATTATGTCGCCCAATGACATAAAAATAGTCTGGACTATTCCTGCAAAATTTCCGAATCCAGATGTAAATATTTTTAGATTCTCCGGAATCTTCTTTAAAGCATTTATAACTATTCCAATAAAATTTGAAATAAATTGTGCAAATGGTCTTAATTTTTCAACGACCTTTGCAATCGCATTTTGAAATATTTTGTTCTCTTTGATTAATTTATTAAGATTCGTTAACCATTCACCAATTGCAGCTGCAACATCGAGGATTGAGCCGGTTCCAGATGCGGCTGTCTTGAATAGCGAAGCGACGCCACCAACAACTGCAAATATCGCTTGTTTAACTATATCTAATGCTGACGCAACGCCTCTCACAACTTTTTTAAACTTGTCCATACGGTAATTTAATACCGTAACAGTTTTTCCTAAAACAGTATATGTATATGAACCTTGTGTGAAGAAGCGTAATTTTGACGCTACGTCGCTTAATTTCTCAGAGAATTTGGCAAGCCTTTCGGCAGTCATTGCTGGAAATATGTCTCGGAACGCTTCCTTAACAGCACCCATAACGTTGCGAATACTGTGCCAAATGTCAGCGATACCTTGAAGCATCTTCTCTCGACCGCCCATTTCAGCCCAATCTTCGAGCATCTCATTACGGGCTT
>JAEIGA010005834.1_pt1 | contig 18755 bp, 11 predicted proteins | sample 9270691 | NCBI WGS metagenome assembly JAEIGA01 (sample SAMN17057246, study PRJNA624740) | gut metagenome | biome: biome; isolation source: fecal sample | host: Bos grunniens | place: China: Xizang | collected 2019 | reverse complement strand
TGGTCAGTTCGCTAAGGCGGGTAACATTATCGTTCGTCAGCGCGGTACAGTACACAACCCAGGTGAGAACGTGGGTATGGGTAAGGACCACACACTTTTTGCATTGGTTGACGGTACAGTTGGCTTCTGCAAGAAGGCTTCAGGTAAGTCTTATGTGAGCGTTACTCCTATTGCAGAGTAACCGCTTCAAGGCACAAAGAGAAAAAGAGAGCTTCGGCTCTCTTTTTTGTTGCGTATAGGGTAGTGGTTGATATATGTCGTGGAGAGTCTCTGCAATAGGAGTAAGCAAGCGCAGCTTGCTACTCTCATATCCACATTCCCTCCCCAACCCCTCCCTTTGCCAAAGGGCGGGGCTAATTTGGGTTGTATGATATCATCCGCCTTATCTCTTGTTGCAGAGTAACCGCTTCAGGGCACAAAGAGAAAAAGAGAGCTTCGGCTCTCTTTTTTGTTGGGCAGGAGAGGATTTCAATTATAGAGAAAAATAAAGTGACCCAAAAGTTTGGATAAAAACTCTTTGGATCACTTTATTTTAGGCAAGTTCGGAACGCCCTAAATGCCCTTACTATGACGCTACGTCTTGCGCCACTTGGTAGGCATTGCCTACTTAACTTTCCTAACCTCTCTATTTTCTGCGTTCGCGCTGTGTTGTGAAAATAGGCGGTTACTTCCTAAATATAAAGTATACGGCAAGCACCAAGCAGGCGAAGCCAGCTATATGATTCCACTTTAGAGGGTCGCCCTTAACGAACAACACGGCAAAGAGCGTGAATACCACAAGTGAGATAACCTCCTGAATGACCTTCAGCTGCCAGAGTGTGAAGGGGCCACCAAGCTCGGCACTACCTATACGGTTGGCGGGTACCTGGAAACAGTATTCAAAGAGTGCGATGCCCCAGCTTAACAAGACTATGGCAATCATACCATAACGCTCTAAACGTGACTTAAAGGCGATATGACCATACCACGCCAATGTCATAAAGACATTTGAGCAGATGAGCAGACCTATTGTTGCAAGACCTTTAGTAAGCATATTTCTGAATATTTTTGTCTGTGTAGTTACTCTTTCTATGATTTTGACGTGCAAAGGTAATTAAAATTATCGCTATATGCTCTGCATTGCTCAAAAAGTTTGGGTATCTTAATAATTCGTAGTAAATTTGCGCGGTAAATGTAAAAACCTTAATAATAATAGATGATGAATAAATTTACAGTAATTTTTGCTATGGGAGTATTAGCATTGACATCGTGCGCTACACCCGTTGAGACCGAGGTGACCACAGAGCAGCCTTGGATCGTTGATCGCTTTGACGATATCAAGGTTATACGTTATGAGGTTCCCGAATTTGAGAATCTTACACTCGAGGAGAAGGAGCTTGTCTACTATCTTGCAGAGGCTGCAAAGTGTGGTCGTGATATCATCTTCGACCAGAACTTCAAGTACAACCTTGCAGTACGTCGTACTCTTGAGAGCATCTACACCGCATCAGAGGTACGCGAGGGCGATGAGTTCAAGGCTTTCGAGAAGTATCTTAAGAAGGTGTGGTTTGCAAATGGTATCCACCACCACTACTCAAACGATAAGTTTAAGCCCGAGTTCTCGGAGGGTTGGTTCCGCGAGCAGCTTGCTGCGTACATCAACGACGAGAATCGTCAGGTTGAGGATGACCTCCTCTGCAAAATAATCTTTGACGAGACCCTCTATTCTTCACGTCTTAACCGTGCCGAGGGTGTCGACGTTGTTACAGCATCGGCTGGTAACTATTATGAGGGTGTATCACAGGCAGAGGTCGAGGCATTCTACGGTGCTATGGCTGCAGCTGACGAGGGTAACCCCGAGCCTATCTCATACGGTCTTAACTCAAAGCTTATGCGCGATGCCGAGGGCAACATCTACGAGAACGTATGGAAAGTGGGTGGTATGTACTCGCCCGCAATCGAGAAGATCGTCTACTGGTTGGAGAAGGCAGCAGAGGTTGCTAACCCTACACAGCGCGAGATTATCGAGGCTCTTATCAAGTACTATAAGTCGGGTGACTTGAAGGACTTTGACGCATATAACGTGTTGTGGGTCAAGGATTCCGAGTCTAACGTAGACTTCGTTAACGGCTTCATTGAGAACTATGGCGATCCTCTCGGCTACAAGTCGTCTTGGGAGGCTGTAGTTAACTTCCGCGATGTTGAGGCTTGCAAGCGTACCGAGATTATGGCGGCTAATGCGCAGTGGTTCGAGGACAACGCACCTATCAACCCCGACTACCGCAAGAAGGAGGTTAAGGGCGTATCTGCGAAGGTTATCACCGTGGCTATGCTTGGTGGCGACTGCTTCCCTTCAACAGCTATCGGTATCAACTTGCCCAATGCTGATTGGATTCGTAAGGAGCACGGCTCAAAGTCTGTGACTATTGACAACATCACCTACGCTTATGACAAGGCGGCACAGGGTAATGGCTTTATGGAGGAGTTCGTATTGCGCGAGGAGGATCGTGAGCGTCTTAAGACCTACGGTAAGCTTGGCGACGACCTTCACACCGACCTCCACGAGTGCCTCGGTCACGGCTCTGGTCAGCTTGCACCAGGTGTAAAGGGTAACGAGTTGCGTACATACTCGTCTACACTCGAGGAGGCACGTGCAGACCTCTTTGCACTCTACTATCTCGGTGATGAGAAGCTCGTTGAGATTGGTCTTATCCCAACACTTGATGTCGCTTGGTCGCAGTATACCGACTATATTATGAACGGTATTATGACACAGCTCTCGCGTATCGAGCCTGGCAAGACCGTTGAGGAGGATCATATGCGTAACCGTAAGCTTATCGCTGAGTGGTGCTACGAGAAGGGTAAGGCAGATAATGTTATCGAGTGGGTTGTTGAGAATGGCAAGCGTTATGTTGTCATCAACGACTTCGTGAAGTTGCGCCAGCTCTTTGGCGAGCTTCTCTATGAGGTTCAGCGCATTAAGTCAGAGGGCGACTACGAGGCTTGTAAGGCACTTGTTGAGACCTATGCTGTGCAGGTTGATCCCGAGTTGCACGCCGAGGTTATCGAGCGTAACAATGCGCTTAATATTGAGCCTTATGGAGGCTTTGTTAACCCCGAGTACACGCTTGTTACAGATGAGGCGGGTAACATTACAGACGTAGTTGTCAGCTACCCTGCAAACTATGTAGAGCAGCACCTCCAGTATGGTCGTGACTACTCATTCCTGCCTACATTCAACTAATCGTCATATACGACCAATCGTGATAATAGGTAGATGGTTCGCCATCTACCTATTTTGTTTGTAGCCCTCCGGGACTCGGACGGCGTAGCCGAAGAGCCGATACCAAATAAGCGCAGGGCTTGAGCCCGAGCAATCAATCTATCACGCGGCATAGATGCCTATGGCATCCTCGCAAGCATTCCTGACGTCACAAAAAAAGAGTAAGCCACCAGCTTACCCTTCGTAGTAGCCCCTCCGGGACTCGAACCCGGATTTAAGGTTTAGGAAACCTTCGTTCTATCCCTTGAACTAAAGAGCCAAAGATTATGCAAAGATAACCTAAAAAATATAATCAACAACCTCGATATATAAAAAATCGACTAAATTGGTCTTTTTGTATGTGTTCTTTATCGGTGTTACATCCCATATAGAAAAATTTATGCTACTCCGTATAATTGGCGTGCATTGGCGTAATGTGCACAAATACAGGTGTATAGCTCTGGTAATATGTTAAAAGCTAATATGCTTCAATGAGAAAATCGGTTGAATGTTTCGTAACTCTGCAAAAAAGTTGTATATTTGTGGCGTAGTATTGACGTTATTTCTAAACAATATAATATATGTTGGAACAGAATTTAATTAAGATTTACGAGCAGAGCTTCCGCAATAACCGTGAGATGGCTGCTCTTACCGACTACTTCAAGGGTGAGACATTCTCATACTACGAGGTTGCAAAGGAGGTTGCAAAGCTACACCTCCTCTTCCGCGAGGCAGGTATCGAGAAGGGCGATAAGATTGCGCTTATTGGTCGCAACAACACGCGTTGGTGCATCAGCTATATTGCCACAATCACCTATGGTGCTGTAATCGTGCCCATCCTTCAGGACTTCAACCCCAATGATGTAATCAATATTGTCAACCACTCGGAGAGCCGTTTGCTCTTTATGGGTGATAACTTCTGGGATGACATCGAGGGCGATCAGATACCTGATATCGAGGCTGTATTCTCGCTCACTGACTACCACGCTATCTATGAGCGCGAGGGTAGCAAGCTCACCGACTATATGAAGAATATTATGGCGCACTACCGCGAAGCATATCCCCGTGGCTTCAGTGCCGATGATATCAAGTACACGGATGTCGCTAATGATGAGGTGTGTCTGCTCAACTATACATCGGGTACCACAGGCTCATCAAAGGGTGTTATGCTTACCGTAAATAACCTTACAGGTAACATTGTCTTTGCACTCGGTATGGTAAATCCCGAGACCAACGACTACTTCTTCCGTAAGGGTGGACGAACACTCTCATTCTTGCCCTTGGCACACGCCTATGGCTGTACATTTGACTTCCTTGCTCCGTTGGCCTGTGGTGCGCACATCACGCTGTTGGGACGTATCCCCTCGCCGAAGATTCTTGTCGAGGCAATGAAGATTACTCGCCCCAATATCGTATGCTCGGTACCTCTCATCCTCGAGAAGGTTTATCGCAAGAGCATCTTGCCGATGCTTGAGAAGGGCCCTATGAGTGTTGCTATGCGTATTCCGTTGCTCAATACCGCCATCTATTCAACCATCCGCGCACGCCTTATGGAGCAGTTTGGTGGTTGTATCGAGATATTTATCGTGGGCGGTGCTGCTCTCAATCAGGAGACCGAGGACTTCTTGCGTAAGATTAAGTTCCCTATCACCGTGGGTTACGGTATGACCGAGTGCGCGCCTCTTATCAGCTTTGAGCTGCCCACGCTCTTCAAGAGTGGCTCTTGTGGACGTGTTATCAACGGTATGCTCGAGGCGAAGATCAATTCAAACGACCCCCACAATGTGCCAGGCGAGTTGCTGGTGCGTGGTGAGCACGTTATGAAGGGCTACTATAAGAATACGAAGGCTACAGATGCTGTGCTCGATGCTGATGGCTGGTTGCATACAGGCGATATGTGTACTATGGATAGCGATGGCACGCTCTATATTCGTGGTCGTTGCAAGACGATGATTCTCTCTGGCTCGGGTCAGAACATCTATCCCGAGGAGATTGAGGAGCGTTTGAATAACCTCTATATGGTTGCCGAGTCGCTTATCATCGAGAATAATGGTCGCCTTACCGCGCTCGTTGTGCCCGACTATGAGCTTGCCAATGCCGAGGGTGTCGATATGGAGACCCTGCCCGAGATTATGGAGCAGAACCTCCAGCAGCTCAACGGTATGGTTGCCTCATACGAGAAGGTTGCCAATATCGTTATCCACCGCGAGGAGTTCATCAAGACGCCGAAGCGTAGTATCAAGCGATACCTCTATAATGCGTCGACGCTCAACCTAAAGTAACGGCGCACATATACAATGAGATGGGGCAGACCACACGGATCTGCCCCATTTGTTGTTTATCTGGCTGCTGTTGCCGTCTACAAGAAACGCTTGGTTGCGCCTATTGTGCCTATTGCACGTGTGGTGTCGACGATATCATCGGGAAGCTCCGCACGAACATATACCGATACGTCTGTCGGGTCGTTGACATCTACCCATATCATACTGTCAGCGTCAAGCGTAACGCTATATGATGTGCCCCACGCTACGCCATCGCTGTATGTGCCACGTATGATGCCATCCTCGTAGGCTGCGCTGCTTGTAAAGTGCTGCCACTCGCGGCTCTCTATGCGCTGGTATAGGTCGACTATGCCGTTGTCGCTGATATCCATATATACCTCAAATGAGGGTGCTGTGCCACGCCACTCTGCGAGGTGCCATACACCCGCTAATGCACTTGTGTCGCCGCCCTCGATGGGAGGTGCTGGCGGAGTGTCGTCGGGAAGTGTCGCCCAGCTTATCTCCGAGTAGTTTGCCTCGCCACGTACGCTGACTCGGCAACGGAAGTCGTATGTAGCACCGCCATCGAGCGTGTCGAGGGGTAGTGTGGCGTATAGCGCATAGTCGTCGTGGGAAGTGGCTATTAGCGTGTGCCAGGTTGTGTCACCCACTTTGCAGCACTCAATAACTGCGTCATACTCGACATCATAGCGGCTGTCGAGGAGTGCCGTTATCGAGGCTATGCCCACTGCGACCTGCTTGTCAGCAACAGTAACCTCGGGCTTTGCAATAGCGGTGCTTACTATTGCGCCACCTGTGGTGAAGCTGTGCGTGCTGCTCTCGATTGTGGGGTAGTCGCCCTCGGGTACTACGCGGTAGCGATACTCATACTCGGTGTACTCCTCAAGGCGTGTGTCTGTTGTTGTAGGTATCCAGCACCCCCTCTCGCCAAAGCCTATCTGCGAGTCAAGCTCAATGGTTGTGCTCTTGTCGCTACCTTTGATATTGTATATTAGGTGTAGTTGTGCGATGTTGTGGCGCGTGCCGTCTATAGTTAATGTCACCTTATCCTCAAGGTATGCACATATACCGTAGGGGGTGATGCCGCCCATTGTGTGTATCTGGTAGTTGTGCATATATGGCGTTGTAAAGCTCTCTGTGTCGCCCTGCGCCACACTGTTGTCGCCGAGAGTGACACACAGACGATACGTGTAGGCTGTATGCTCCGTAAGCTCTGTCAGGTGGAAATATAGTAGATTCTCGCCCATAGGCTCCTCTAATGCCACTTCGCTCCACTCCTCGTCATTATCGGAGCGATACTGCAACACGTAGGCATCGTCCGCGAGAGCTGCCTCCTCGTCATCGATTGTGTAGTATGGTTTTACGATGTATATGTCTGCCTCGTTCCACCTTGTGTAGATGTTGTATGTTCCTCTGAACTCTATGGCGTATATAGGCATATTCACGCTTAATAGATAGGTGTCGCTATAAACAACCTCGCCGCTCTGCTTTTCTGCCCATAAGCGATACTTATAATCGCGCTTATTCATCAGGTTGCTTATTATCACTACTGCCACGCCATCCTCCACCTTGCTGGGTGCTACGCGCTGCATATCGTCGCTGTTAAGACCATACTCCACGCCGTAGTTAAATTCGTCGACAACAGCACCGTCTATGGTGTATCGCGGAACATCAAAGGTGATATAGGCATCTGTGGCTATTACCTCTGACGACATATCGCCAAAGCTGATGGTGTGTACGGGGATATGCTCATCTTGACACGCCGTGGCTAGTAGTGCCACGATGCATACAAATATGTATAGTGCTCTTCTCATATCTTCTACTCTTGTTGCTGTTCACTCTCTGTTTAGTTGGATGGTACGTTATAGCCACGCACCGTTATTGGCTACCGAGCCGCGTACCATAACTTCAAACTCGCGCTCTACCTCTGTGCCGCCTATGATGTCGCCGCCGCTAACCTCGTCGCCACCAACAACGGCGCGCACGGTAACTCTTCCCGTTCCTGGGTTATTGCACCTTATGCGCAGATGACCATCGACGATTATAGGCGTGTCGGTAATGCCGAGTCGCTGTGCTGTATCATCGTCTATGTCACACTCCTTATAGTGCATCGAGCCTACACTTTGGCCAAAGTAGCTGTCGAGAGGGAGGTGGCTCATCTCGCCACATCGTGTGTAGAGGCACGGCGTATTCTCTATCTGCATCAGGAGCAGGTGTGCGTCGATGTAGCCTGCGCCGAGGTTGCCACGATACGTAGCGAGGTCAAACTGGTAATACTCCCACTTGTCGGAATCGTAGCCGAGGCTCAAGCCTATCTGGTATTGGTCGATGTCGTGTACCGAGGTTAGTAGCAGACTGCGGAACTCGTCTGCTGTGAAGGAATAGCCCTTTTGAAGCGCATACGATAGCCCTAATGCGGCACATCCCGAGACGTGAGGACAAGCCATTGACGTTCCTTGAAGCACCTCGTAGCCGTAAGAGGAGTTCGCAGAGGTGGATAGCACGCCCAAGTTGCTGTCGTGTATGACATTACCTCCAGGAGCGCAGATGTTGACACCTGGGCCGTAGTTGGTGTAGTACGTAGCAGTGTAGTCGGCACCCATAGCCGAAACACTTATGTAGTCGTGGTAGGCTGCGGGATATGATGACATCCCTGTTGACTCATTGCCTGCGGCAAAGATTATTATGCCGCCATCTATAACGCCATCGAGCTGAGCCTCTGTCTCGAAGTACTCAAATGCCTCATATACCAACTTATCATACTTCTTGAACATACTGTCCGATATCATATCGCCAGCGGGATATCCCCACGAGTTGTTTGCTATGACAGCTCCATTGTCGGCGGCATAGCGTATTGCGCGCGCCACATTGTGTGAATATGTGCCACGGTCACCGTAGAATATCTGGCACGACATAATCTTTACGCCATCACCCTTGCCCGTACCGCCAGCAATGCCCGATACGCAGTAGTCGTTGTTGTTGACCGCGGCAATAGTTCCTGCGACGTGTGTGCCGTGTGTGTCGGGCGAGATTTCGCCCTTATCGTGGTAGAAGTTGTAACCGTGTATGTCGTCTACATAGCCGTTGCCGTCGTCATCAACGCCCGCCTCGCCATCTCTTTCAGCCTCATTTACCCACATATTATCTGCAAGGTCGATATGGTCGGTGCGTATGCCACCGTCGATGACTGCTACAACTACGCGGTTGTCACCTGCAGTATACCTCCAGGCCTCAAATAGGTTTATATCAGCACCAGATTTGGCGTGTGCGCTGCGCTTGCCATTGTTGTTATAGTGCCACTGCCATACGAGGTATGGGTCGTTAAAGGGCATCTCCTCGCTGCGTGTTGTTGCGGCTAGCTCTACAGGTTGGCATACAAGGGGCTTCACGGGCTCTATAAACTCGCTAAACTCAATCTTCTCAATACGGCTATCTTGTGCAAGATGCTCGGCTAATGCCCTGACATCTACTTCGGGGTCAAACTCTAACAGGAGCCATCTATCCAACGCTGAATGGCTGTTGCTCTTTGTGGGAAAGAGGGGGGCTACAGAGATTGGCATATTGGCGACATCCTCAAATGAGGGTGTTGAGGCACTCTCTGTTAGGCACACCATCAAAAAACCTGCAACGGCATCTGCCTCGGGGTTGATAATTTTGCAAGTATACTGCTCTTGTGGCGCACAGACGTAGCTGTCATCAACACACGCCGTAGCAAGTAGTAGCACTGCAAAAACAATATATGCGTCTCGCAGCATAATTTAGATTGGTCTGTTTTTATGTTACAACCATCCACCATTTGGGGCTGTGGCACGGCGCACAACAAGCTCAAATGTGCGTGTTACCTCCATACCGCCCATATTGTCGCCGCCACCAACGACTGTTCCACCGACAATTGCTGTGACGCTTATGCGTGCTGTGCCGCTATTGCCGCACTTGATATGTAACTTGCCATCTACAACCGTAGGCGCAGAGTTTATGCCAAGTTTAGTCATATCCTCTGCCGAGATAGTGACATTAGTGTAGGTCAAGCTCTCTGATGCATCACCGAAATAGTTGTCTAAAGATAACGCTGCCTCCTTGCCCTTTGCGACATAGAGGCAGGGTGTGCCCTCAACCTGCATTAGCAGTAGGTGAGCATCGATGTATCCAGTACCGAGCTGACCTTTGTAGTACTCGATATTAACAGTGGGGTATGTTCCAGAATCGTAGTCGAATGCACCTGTACGTTCAGTTTGATACTGGTCGATGTCGTGTACCGAAGTGAGGATAATATTTTTGAACTCATCGCGAGTGAAGCTCTTTCCTATCTTCAAGGCATACGAGAGACCCAGCGCCGCGCAGCCCGATACGTGCGGAGCAGCCATTGATGTTCCTTTTTCGTAAGCTACCTCGTATGATACCGATGTAGAGCATATCTTCGTTTCCCACGATGTGTTCTCGCCACCAGGTGCGCATATATTCGCTCCTGCACCGTAGTTGGTGTAGCTGCCAGCCGTAAAGTTAGGGCCAAACGCCGTAACACAGATGTTGCTATAATATGCACCAGGGTATGAGGGTACGTTGTAGGCATCATTGCCCGCAGCGAATATGCAAATTCCGCCATCTATGACACCTGGAAGCTCCGCATTGCTCTCAAAATATTCGATAGCGTCCATCAATACGCTATAATTTTGTCTAAATCTTGAATCTGACGTGTATGAACCCTTAGAGTACTGCCACGAGTTGTTTATAATTACAGCGCCATTGTCGGCAGCATACTTAATAGCGGCAGCAATATTATTGGTGCTTGCAGCGGTTCCATTATTATATATCTGACAAGTCATAATGCGACAGCCATCTCCTTTTCCCGAGCCACCTGCTATGCCTGCTACGCCTATACCATTGTTGCTCACTGCGGCAATAGTACCTGCTACGTGTGTGCCGTGATCATCGAATTTGATGTCGCCTGTATGATCGTTGAAGTTGTATCCGTAGATGTCATCGATATAGCCGTTGTTATCATCATCTATGCCCGAACTACCATTCTTCTCCGCCTCGTTTACCCACATATTGGCCGCCAAGTCGGGGTGATTGTATTTTACGCCACCGTCGATGACGGCTACTATTACGCGGTTATCGCCCGTGCAGTACTTCCAGGCGGGGAAGAGGTTGATGTCTGCACCTGGTGTGTGATAGCTACTAACATCGCCATACACTTTGCCGTCGTTGTAGTAGTGCCACTGTTCACACAACCACTCATCGTTGAACGGCATATCCTCTGCTACGGCGCGCGTTACAGAATGTGTAGAGTCATCTGTACTATTCTCATCGCCTGAATCTATGCGCTCAAGCTCTGTATTGTACTCAATATACTGCACAAGGCTATTAGCTGCAATAGCCTCTGCTACGTGTTCAATGTTGACATCTTCGCTGAATGATAACACCCACCAGCGGTACAGCTCCTCACTCTCAATCTCCGCGTTGGTTGCCTTACCTATTGGCACAACGGGTCGTGCCTCAATATCTGTTATATCGCACTCAACATTGAATGAAGGGGTGTAGCGGTTTAGCTTCACAAGTAGTTTGCCTGGGACAGCGCAGTCTGTCGTATTGATAATCTTTGAGGAGATGTCATCGGGACGAGTGGCACTCTCCAAGTCTGCCTTTGTGCAAGATGTAACAACTGCGACAAGCGTGAGTATAGATAAAAATCTTTTCATAGTAGTATAGGTTCGTGTTCTGTAACTCTCATTTGAGCACAAATATACAAAAAAAAACGAAACAGCACTATGTAGTGTGCCGTTTCGTTCTCTTTTTTTATGATACACAACGCTTTGTGTAACACTGTCTATGTCGTAACCTTTAGAATGTGTCGAGCTTAAAGACTATCTTCTGGCAATACAACTCGCCCGCCTCAAGCTCAATCGAGGGGAAGTGAGGGTGGTGCACCGCATCGCTAAAACCCTGACACTCAATTGCCACACCAGCATAGTCGTCGTAACGCTTACCCGACTTGGTGATGGGGCAGCCACCAGCTAACCAGTTGCCCGTATACAACACCGCCGCAGGCTGTGACGATAGTATCGAGATTTTACGTCCTGTCGCCTCGCAACGTAACTCGCCAACCTCACCGAGGATGTTACGCTGCCAGCCATCCACCGCAAAGCAGTGGTCATAGCCACGATATGTGCGTATGTTGTTGAACTCCGCGTCTATCTCGTCACCAAATCTGCGCCAGTCGGTAAAGTCGAGAGCTGTCCCCTTAACATCGAGCAGGTTGCCCGTGGGTATCTGCACGGTGTCCATCTCTAACACCTGCGAGCAGTTGAGCTTAAGCTCGTGGTCGAGGATGCTCTTCCCTGAGCCCTCGCCGTGAAGATTCCAGTAGAGGTGGTTGGTAAGGTTTACCACGGTGCGCTTATTGCTCTTGGCTAAATATGTAATGACAATCTGGTCGTCGTCATCAAAGTCGTAGACAGCCTCAACGATAAGCTCGCCAGGGTAGCCCTGCTCCATATCCTCGCTTATACGCGAGAATACCACGCGGTTTGTCTCCACGCGACCCTCCCAGTAGCAGTTGGCGAAGCCCTTGCTGCCTCCGTGCAGGTGGTTGGGACCATTGTTAACCTCCAAGCGATACTCTTCGCCATCTATCAGCATCTGTCCGCGTGCGATACGTCCTGCAACACGACCTACGCTCTTGCCGCTGGCTGCACCGTCACCAATATAGCTTGTGGCATCCTGATAACCGAGGGCTATATCGTCTATATTGCCATTGCGGTCACGGAACTTAACGCCTACGATAGAGGCTCCGATATTGCACAGCTGAAGCTCCGAGCCGTGGCTGTTACGCATAGTGTAGAGGATGATGCCTTCACCCTCGGGCGTTGAGCCCCATATATGCTGCAAAATCTCCATTATTCTACGGGTGTTACATTTGCGATAAGAGAGTCGATACGCTTAAGACACTCCTGCTTGCCAATGAACTCTGTTACGTCGAACATACCTGGGCCTTTGCCTGCGCCAACAAGTGCCAGGCGCAGTGTGTTCATCACCTGACCGAGCGAGTAGCCATTTGCCTCAATCCACGCCTTAACGACACTCTCGGTGTTCTCCTTCGAGAAGTCGTCGATTGTAGCGAGCACCTCTCTAAATTTGACAAGCATAGCGGGGTTATCGCCCTTCCACTGCTTCTTTGTGAGCTTCTCCTCATACTCGGTGGGTGCTACAAAGAAGAATGATGTGAGATCCCACATATCTGTTGTAAGTGTCATACGCTCCTTCATAATGCCAGCCGCCTTTCCTGCCACAGCATCGCTTACGTCTATGCCGTGCTCCTTGAGTATGGGCTGATAGATTGCAGCAAGTGCCTCATCTGACATAGTGTGCAGATACTGCGCATTGAACCACTTCGCTTTGTCGGGCTGGAAGCGTGCGCCCGCCTTCGATACGCGCTCAAGCGAAAAGGCGTCGATAAGCTCCTGCATAGAGAAAATCTCCTGCTCGGTGCCAGGATTCCATCCCAGTAGAGCCAACATATTGATAAACGCCTCGGCAAGGTAGCCATCTTCGCGGTAGCCACGTGCTGTCTCACCTGTTGACGGCGACTTCCAGAAGAGCGGGAATACGGGGAATCCCATCTTGTCACCATCGCGCTTTGAGAGCTTACCGCCACCTGTGGGCTTCAGCAATAGCGGCAAGTGAGCAAACTCGGGCTGTGTATCTGTCCAGCCAAAGGCACGATAGAGTAGGTAGTGCAAGGGCAATGACGGCAACCACTCCTCGCCACGTATAACGTGCGACACCTCCATAAGGTGGTCGTCGACGATGTTGGCAAGGTGGTATGTAGGCAGCGCATCTGCCGACTTGTAGAGTACCTTATCATCGAGTGTTGAGGTGTTTACCTCGACGTGTCCACGAATAAGGTCATCCATCTTCACAACCTCGTTCTCTGGCATCTTGAAGCGTACAACCCACTGGTCGCCACGTGCGATACGAGCCTCCACCTCGTCTGCACCAAGAGAGAGTGAGGTGGGTAGCTTCTCGCGTACCTCATAGTTATATGCGAAGGTCTTGCCTGCCTCCTCTGCCTCCTTGCGCAGCGCGTCAAGCTCCTCGGGGGTATCAAAGGCGTAGTATGCCCAGCCAGCCTCGACAAGTTGCTTGGCGTACTTGAGGTAGATGTCGCGACGCTCACTCTGGCGGTAGGGTGCGTGTGGGCCACCTACGCCTACGCCCTCGTCAATCTCGATGCCACACCACTTGAGCGACTCGATGATATACTCCTCGGCACCAGGTACGAAACGCTGTGAGTCGGTATCCTCAATACGCAAAATCATCTTTCCACCGTGACGGCGTGCAAAAAGGTAGTTATAAAGTGCTGTACGTACGCCTCCGATGTGCAACGGGCCTGTAGGGCTGGGTGCAAAGCGTACTCTTACTTCTCTTGACATAGTATTATAGTTTTTTAATCGTTACTGAATATTTGCAATCTTAAACTCCGAGCGCACTGTTACGCGCGCCTTCTTCTCGCGTGATGACAGGTTGAACGAGCCACCTGCAGAGAACTCCTCGTCGCCCGTAGCCGCTGTAATCTGGAATACGCCTGCACGCGACCAGATAAGTGTGCCCAGACCTGCATTCGAGTTGTTGGCGATAAGCTCGGCGCGCTGGCGTGCATCAGCTGCCGCGGCAGCGATAAGGTCGAGCTTCACGCTCTCCAATTTCGAGAAGAAGTACATAGGGTTATCCACCTCGATAGAGATACCCTCACCAATGAGTGACGATAGCCCGCGTGCAGCCTCCTCAACAGCCTCCACATCGTTGGACTCGATGCTGAAGGACTGTGTAAGACGATAACCTGCAAAACGCTCGCCAATATACTTGCCCTCCTCGTAAACCGAGTTAGTCATCTTGTAGGATGAGAGCATATCAAATGATATATCCTCGCTTGACACGCCGTGCTCCTTCAAAAACTCCTCAATCTCTCGGCGATTGCTCTCCATCATACGGTAGCCCTCGGCAGCATCGTAGTTCTCGGTAGAGAATGTTGCGTTGACAACGATGATGTCCGATGTAAACTCCGTCTCGCCAAGACCTGTAACGGTGATAGAGCCGTTGTTGGTGCGGTAACGCTGCGTGTATGCTCCAGCAAGTACTATTGCGGCAAGGACGATAGCCGACGATATGATGATATACTTCCAAAGGTTATTCATAGTCCGTAAATTTTTTATGGTGTTACTCTTTTGTCTATATTCTGTTTTGTTGCGCTACACGTTGAAGAGGAAGTGCATAATATCGCCATCCTCCACAACATACTCCTTGCCCTCGATGCCAATCTTACCCACATCGCGGCAAGCACGCTCCGAGCCAAGCTCAACGTAGTCGGCATACTTGATAACCTCGGCGCGTATGAAACCACGCTCAAAGTCGGTGTGGATGATACCCGCAGTCTCGGGTGCCTTCATACCTCGGCGGAAGGTCCAAGCGCGGCTCTCGTCAGCTCCCGTAGTGAAGAATGTCTGAAGGTCGAGCAGACGGTATGCAGCCTTTATCAGGCGGCTTACGCCAGACTCCTCAAGACCCATATCCTGCAAGAACATCTGTCGCTCCTCGTAGGTCTCCAGCTCGGCGATGTCTGCCTCGGCAGAGGCTGCCACGATAAGCATCTCGGCGTGCTCATTGGCAATAGCTGCCTTAACAGCCTCGGTGTGGGCATTGCCGCTTACGGCAGAGCTCTCGTCAACATTACATACATACAACACGGGCTTATCGGTAAGCAGGTTGAGATCCCATACGCACTTGCGCTCCTCGACTGATAGTTCCACGGTGCGTGCCGACAGACCCTGCTCCAATGCCTCCTTATAGCGAAGCAAGATGTCGTACTGACGCTTTGCAATCTTATCGCCTGCCGTTGCCTGCTTCTGGCACTTGCCGATACGATTCTCGATAGTCTCGAGATCCTTGAGCTGCAACTCTGTGTCGATGATACCCTTGTCGCGCACAGGGTCGACAGTGCCGTCGACGTGTGTGATGTTCTCATTTTCAAAGCAACGCAACACGTGGATAATAGCGTTGGTGTTACGTATGTTTGCGAGGAACTTATTGCCTAGACCCTCGCCCTTTGATGCACCCTTAACAAGACCTGCAATATCGACAATCTCGATGGTAGTAGGTACTACGCGCTTGGGGTTGTCTATCTCTGCAAGCTTTGCCAGACGCTCGTCGGGCACGGTGATTACGCCCACATTGGGCTCGATAGTACAAAACGGGAAGTTTGCCGCCTGCGCACGTGCATTTGACAAACAGTTAAAAAGTGTTGACTTACCCACGTTGGGGAGTCCGACAATTCCACATTGTAAAGCCATATAATTTGAATTTTATTTTATCGTTATCCTGTTTTTTTGTTCTCTTATTTTGTATGCGGTATATCCTCCAGACACTCGCTACGTGCATATTAGTCGTCAGCCTGTGTTATATTTACCAGTGCCTCGCGGTATGAGTTGAGTATACGCGACTTCGAGATAAAGCCCAAGTAGCCGTTATCCTTATCAACTACGGGCAGCATCCACGTATTAGCCTGCTCGAAGCGGGGCATCACGCTCTGTATTTGCTCGCTTTGCAAAATTCTATCTGGCGGCTGCACCATATAGTGCATTATGGAGCGAGACCACTTGTCGCGGTCAAACATATCGCGTCGCAGGTCGTCGAGCTGCACTATGCCGAGGAGCTTGCCTCCGTTGTCGAGAACGGGGAAGATGTTACGGCGCGCACTCGATATGATGTTTACCACGTCACCCAGCGTGAAGTTCTCACGAAGACGTATAAAGTCGGTCTCCATCAACTCATCAAGACGCAGGAAGACGAGTGCCGAAGAGTCCTTATCGTGTGATAGCAGCTCACCACGCATACGCAGCTGCTTGGTATATATAGAGTCGCGGTCAAGACCGTAGTTAACGGCAAACGAGATACACGCAACAATCATCAGCGGGATGAATAGTCCGTAGCCGTTGGATAGCTCGGCTATAAGGAAGATTGAGGTCAGCGGTGCCTTCATCACACCAGACATAACACCCGCCATACCGACAAGCGTAAACGAGGTGATTGAGACATCCCAGCCAAAGATGGTGCGACATATCACCGCAAGTGTGGCACCTGCAAACGCGCCCACAAAGAGTGACGGTGCAAATGTACCACCCACGCCACCTGCTGCATTGGTCGTAGCCATAGCGACAACCTTAAAGAGCATAATTGCGATGAGGTAGACTATCAAGAACCAATCTGATTCGCGCAACCCATAGAAGAGTGTGTTGTCGAAGAGCTCGGTGGTGTTGCCGTTCATAAGTGCGGTAAAGCTGCCGTGACCCTCGCCATAGAGCGGCGGGAAGATGAACATCAACAGACCGAGGATAGCACCAGCATATAACCACTTGCGATACTGGCTATGCACCGATTTGAAGAAGCTGCCTACACGCGAGTTTACGGATGTAAAGTAGAAAGCCATTATGCCGCAGAAGCATCCCAACAGCACAAAGAGTGGTATCTGCCATACTTGGAACATATCGCCTGCAGTCAGCGAAACGGCGTATATGGGGCTGAAGCCGTGCAGCACCAACGAGGTGATGGTGGCTGTGACAGATGCCATAAGTAGCGGAATAATCGACTTTGATGTGATGTCGAGCATAAGAATCTCCAACACAAAGACAACACCTGTGATAGGAGCTTTAAAGATTGCGGCAACGGCAGCACCAGCACCACAGCACAGTAGCAGCGTGGTGTTTTTATAGTTTAGGCGTGTGAGCTTACCCACGTTAGAGCCTATGGCTGCACCTGTAAGCACGATAGGTGCCTCGGGGCCCACCGAACCACCAAAGCCAATGGTTGTAGCACCACCTACGATAGATGTCCAACAGTTGTGACCTGCAATTCGTGAGTCCTTGCGCGACATAGCGTATAGCACGCGCGTTACACCCTCCGATATACCATCTTTGACAATGTGCTTGACAAATAGCGTGGCGAGGATGATACCTACTGATGGGTATATCAAAAACAGCCACTGTGCCTGATCAGCGGGAGTCCACGACGTGAGGCTATGTGTTATGAAGTGCAGCAGCGTGTTGAATATGAACGCACCGACACCTGCAAATAGACCGACGAGGATGGCGAGAATAGCCATCGTCTGACCATTTGTCAAGCGGCGTGACAGGTGTAAAAACCCCTGATATATGCGCTCTTTTATGTTTCTTTCAAGTGTTATCATTTTAAGCCAAGGGCTTTGGTTGTGGATGTCTTAAAATAGCATCGCCATCAATTTGTAGAAGCCTATTTTCTGTATTCAGCAGCCTGTCGAGCAATAAGCTCTGTGTCCTCGAAGTAGTTGATGCGCATTGCACGACGTACGTCGGCAAGTGTTTCTGCGGCACAAGCACGAGCCTCATCAGAGCCGCGACGCAATATCTCATAGACCTCCTCTATGTGCTGCTCGTAGTGTTTTCTGCGCTCACGTATCGGCTCGAGAAGCTCCTCAAGTACTGCTATGAGGAAGCGCTTAACCTTGACATCGCCAAGACCGCCACGACGGTAGTGCTCCTTGAGTGCATCGAGATTCTCATATTCGGGGAGATACTTTGCAAAGTGCTCTGGGCGTGAGAATGCATCGAGATATGTGAACACTGTGTTGCCCTCCACCTTGCCAGGATCCTCCACGCGCAAGTGGTCGGGGTCGGTGTACATACCCATAACCTTCTTCTTAACGACATCTGCGGGGTCAGAGAGGTAGATGCAGTTGCCGAGCGACTTCGACATCTTCGCCTTGCCGTCAGTGCCAGGCAAACGCAAGCACGCCGCATTCGTAGGAAGCATAATCTGTGGCTCAACAAGTGTCTCGCCATATACCGAGTTGAACTTGTGAACAATCTCGCGTGTCTGCTCAATCATAGGCTCCTGATCCTCGCCTACGGGCACGGTAGTTGCACGGAATGCGGTGATGTCGGCAGCCTGTGAGATGGGATAGGTGAAGAAGCCTACGGGCGTACCCTTGCGCTGCTGGTTCTCCTCCTCGCCCTGGTTGTCGGCAAAGCCACGAAGCTGAATCTCGGCCTTTACGGTTGGGTTGCGCTGAAGACGCTGTACCGTAACGAGGTTCATATAGTAGTATGCCAACTCTGTGAGCTCCGTAACGTTCGACTGTATAAAGATTGTAGACTGCGTGGGGTCGATGCCACATGAGAGGTAGTCGAGGGCTACCTCGATTA
>JAEIGA010005833.1_pt1 | contig 18755 bp, 19 predicted proteins | sample 9270691 | NCBI WGS metagenome assembly JAEIGA01 (sample SAMN17057246, study PRJNA624740) | gut metagenome | biome: biome; isolation source: fecal sample | host: Bos grunniens | place: China: Xizang | collected 2019 | reverse complement strand
GTTAAGAAATACAAAAGACTGCGAATTGTAGTCAAGAATAACGAAATCTATGAGCCATTTGGAATCCTTGGCATTACCAAGACATATTCCGTTGGCAATTTCTCAAAGAATAAGGGGGAATAAAGATTGGCACTTGTTGAAAAGAAAGTATTGGAATCCGAGCGAAACTCGGTTTTCGTTAAATCCACAGAAGGCGACAGACTGGTCGGCACAGTGGAGAATAATAAAAACGTGTTTGACAAATACCCCGAACTGATTCGTACTAAGTACAATGAGCTGATTGATTTATTAATATCAATGGGGCTTGATAGTGTAGCCAAGGACTTATCCGATAGATACACCAAAGATGAAACCAGAGGACTGGTAGAAGTTGAAACAAGAGCTTTAGTTGAAGATGTAAATATCGACCTTGCTACAGGGGCTATCACAATCACAAAGAAAGACGGTACATCCCAAACCATAGACACTGCACTGGAAAAGATTCCTGCAACCTTTGAGTTTGAGATGGACGAAAATGATGATAGATATTACTTAAAGGTAACAAATACCGATGGCACTGTGAGCCGTACTGAAATCACCAACTTGATGAACCAGTACACTTTTCAGCCGTCATCTACTATTGCGTTTACCGTAACAGGCAGCGGCACTACAACATTTGTAAAGGCTGAAATCTTAGCTAAGAGCATCACATTATCCGCTCTGGCAGAGGAAGTGACCCAGTTTATCAGTCAGTCTACTACACAGGTAGCTACAGATAGAGCTGTTGTAGAATCTGCAAAGTTAGAAGTAATTGATGCTTCTATCACGGTAACTGATAACTTAGCTCTGTCGATTGTAGCTAAGGAAGAAGCAGTTAAGTACGGGATTATGTCAAAGTCCTATGCCATTGGTACTACTGGCAGCCGTACTGGTGAAGAAACGGATAACTCCGCTTATTATTCCAGACAGGCAGCTTACTATTCCAGACAGGCTGAAACATACAAGAACCAAGCACACGAAATAGCAGGTAAGGATATTGTGTTTAGATCCGAACTGGAATCTACATACGCAACCTACGCCTTTATTGATGATAACTGCAACAAGGCTGGCGACATTACAATCCCTGCTGAGGGCTGGCAAGACGATACTGCTAACAGCGGATTTTACATTTTAACAATGGAGTCCGAAGCAGTTACAGAAGACAGCATCTTAGAAATCAACCTTGATGCAGACTCAATCTTAGTTGCTGATGACTGCGGTTTAAAGCCTGTGGTAACGAGCTTCAATGGCGGGTTTATGATTTACGCAGATTCCGTTCCGTGGGATGCAATGACAGGTTCTCTGTTGATTACTGGCAGGGTTCTTCCGTTGACAGCTCCGGGCGGTGGCGGCGGTACTGGAACACCGGGTGTTGGTATTGAAAGTATTGAACAGACTACCTTATCCGTAGAAGATAATGGAGATAACGTACTTACCATCACCTTAACCGATGGTACTGTTCAAAAGTTCTACGTGCAGAACGGTTCTAAGGGTTCTAAAGGCGATAAGGGCGACCCCGGTGCTGATGGTTCTCCGGGTAAAGACGGGGTAGACGGAAGCCCCGGCAAGGATGGCGTTGATGGGCAGCCGGGTGCTGACGGTAAGGATGGCGTATCTGTAACTCATAGCTGGGATGGAACAAAGTTGGTTGTCACTTCTGCAAGCGGAACAACTTCTGCTGATCTAAAAGGTGAGAAGGGCGATAAAGGCGATACCGGGGAGAAGGGTGAAACCGGAAGTCCGGGTGCTACAGGCAGTCCGGGAACTAATGGTAAAGATGGTGCCGATGGTGCTGATGGTAAAGATGGCGTTGGCGTTCAGTCCGTAGTACAAACCACTACCTCTACTGCTGACGGTGGTGAGAATGTGATTACCGTAACTTTAAGCGATGGTAAAACTTCTACGTTCAAAGTAAAGAACGGTTCAAAGGGTAGCACAGGAGCTAATGGTAAAGATGGGGCTAATGGCAAGGATGGTTCTGATGCCACTGTAACAACAGCGAACATCACGGCGGCTCTGGGCTACACTCCGGCAAAACAGGCTGATGTTACACAGTTATCTGAGGAGATTGCTGACTTACAGGGCGGTGTAGTTTCCGTTCCCGATTACTGGGTTTCTGAACTTGAAACAAAGGCGGATGCTATTCAAGTGGCTATGGAAAAGGCAGGACGAAACAAGTCTGCTTTTTTATGGTACACCGATGCTCACTGGGCAAATGGAAACAGCAAGAAATCACCGATGATTCTTGACTACCTTTACAGAAATACACCGATGAACAAAACAAAGTTTGGCGGTGACATTATCGGTGACACCTTACTGGCTACAAGGGAAGAAATGAAATATCTGTATGAATGGCGAAGAATGATTCGTGATGTACGAAATCATCATAGTGTATTCGGTAATCATGATATGTTTGACAGTTCCAGTGTGGACTATGAGAACGATAATTTCAGATATGCGTTTTTATTAGCACCCGAAGAAACAGCCGATATGGTGTGGGGTGATGGTAATTATTATTACATTGATAACTCAGCGGAAAAGACAAGATATTTACACCTTGCCTATTTAACAGGAAACCAAACGGCTATGTTGGCACAAGGTCAATTCATCTGTGATGCAATTAAATCCGTACAAGAGGGGTGGCATATTGTTGTTATCGCACATAGATGGTGGCAGTATACCACTTCATCAGCACCAACAACAGGGAAAATACCTGCATATGAAGCGGAAATCTTAGATGTATTTGACAAATACAATGCAAGAGCGACAAGGGGCGGTTCTAACTACTTCACAGCACAGGACTTTTCAAGCGGAAAAGGTAAAGTGGAATTTTGCATTGGTGGTCATATTCATGTTGACTATGATATTTTCACAACTGGCGGTATTCCAATTATCCACACAACAGCCGATGCAAACCAAAACCGAGTTCCCGACAGCGAAGTTGACTGCGGAACAACTGGAACTATTACAGAATCAGCGGTATTTGGTATTATTGCCGATTACAATGAAGAAGTAACGAAAATCACGGTTGTCGGTATCGGCAGAGGCACGAGCCGAGTTGTAAGAGCATCAACGGTTATGCCTACATCAATTTCAGATATTAGTTACAGCGGAGATACCACGGTTGAATCAGCTATCGACAAGTCAAAATTCAGTTTCACGGTAAATTATAGTGACGGTTCAACTTCTTCCGTAACTGGTGCGAATACCGTAACACCATCGACAATTGAAGTGATTGGAAACAATACCGTGACCATCACTTACATTGAAAACGGAGTCACCTTAACTGGAACAATGACCATTGTCGGTACTGCAAAACCTATTGTAAATCTGTTTGATAAGAACGATGCCGATGTTGTACTGAAAGGTCGATTCAATTCCAGTAATGCGGCAGTTGCTTATGCTGATAATCAGCTTGTAACGGGTTACATCGAGGGAAAAGTTGGCGATACATTTACTGTAATTTCTGACAAAGCTAACGATGCAAACGGATACACTGGTATGGTTGTAGGGTATACTGCGACCAAAACTGCCATCGGTCAGATTTCGAGAACTAATGCAAACTGGACGTGGAGTTCAGATAAATTAACTGGGGCTATTACAGTTCCATCTACAAATGGTTCTACAGACTACACAAACACAGTTTATGTTCGTTTCTGCGTAGCATACACAGACATTGACAGCATTGTTATTACGAAGAAGTAGTCAACAATCGGAGCAGAATGATATGCCCAAACTGTGAAAACAGTTAGTCAACAATCTGGAGCGATTGAGGTGAACGATATGGGATTTGTATTAGGCTTAATGCTCGGCGGCACATTGGGAGTTTTCTTGATGTGCTGTCTGCAGATAAACAGGAGGTGATATAATTGAATGGAAAAATTAATGTTGGCAGCAGTAAAAAAGTAACCATTGACGGTGAGAAGGTTAAAGAGAAAATAAACCTTGAAACATACAAGGGTGATAACCCGTTAATGTTAGGATCTGCTGGCTACACCTTTCCAGAGAAGACTCTGTTAAAAGACGGACTGCAAGTTATCAACAGTGTAGGTGGTGAAGACTTAACTGACACTGTAGCAGAACAGACCGTAGCTGTAGAAGAACTCCTTCGTATGGTGAACCGAAAGGTAGCAGACCATAAAGGTGAAGGACAGTATGTGTGGAAGAAGTATGAAATGCCTACTAATGGAGTTGTATCGTTTACGCAACTTACAAGCGGAACGCCTACCGTATTACAGGTAACAGCGAGTGGCATTGATTTATCTACTGTTGATGAATCTGCTTTTGTTGGACTCACAGGCACTGTAAACGCAACAACCTATAACTTCGTGAGCGAAACAAAAGTTAATATCGGTGGCTCTAACTGGGATTGGAGTTATGACCAAACTACCTCACAGATTACTATTCAGATTGATATCGCATCGGGAACATGGCAGAATGCTACGATAGAAAAAATTTATCGTGGGTATGTAGTTTCCAGTGATACAGGAGCTTTCCCCGATGGCGGTACACAGGATGGGTACTGGTATAAGTTAGTGGAAGAAAAAACCGAGTGGGAATCATTCACAGCTTCTTACAACTTCCCCGATGGTGGACTTTATAAAACAAATACAGCCGACACCACCACGCCTACATTATTCTCGATTGCAACTCACGAAATATATATCACCGAAGTCACTTGCGGGTCTCTCGGCGGAGAAATGCAGGGTAGCTTCTATCCGATGAGTAAATATGTTTATAGTGACAGTGGTTGGGAATCTTTAGAGCCATTGGAAACACCACTTTTCATATCGTTGGCGTGCGGTATTGAAGAGTCATCGATTGGCGATGCCTACCGGGACTCAGCATCCAATGAGCATTCGGTAAATCATTTAGTATGGTCTATTAACGGTTCAAATGTAGCCTTGACTCGTGTTGGTAGCTGTACCAGTTATAGCACTACTGCTTGGGGTATATCTTCTGTCGCCATTAAAGGTTACAGACGTAGGAAATAAGAAAGGAGTGATATTATGGCAACAATTAAAGAAATGTTCGAAGGCAATACAGCCGGAGTAATCACAGCCACAGAACTCCTTAAAGAACTGGGGGATAGAGAAGGACGGTTTGTTTGGAAACAGTTTACTGCTAAAGGTGGTGACTTCGTAGCTTACGTTACGGCAGACGATGAGAGTTCCTATCCTAATAGTGGAACACAAGATGGTTACTGGTATGAGTTGGTAATCGAAGGTGACGGAACGTGGGCAGAATATACCGCATTTTCATCGGGATCAGCTAAAACAATTTATTCCGCTCATAGCAATCCGAACTCAGTGTATGGCGGTGGATATTTGCCAAGAACGCAAGAATCTGGTTATGCAATGTATCACACAGCATCTTGTGCTATATACGGAACAACTATTGCAAAAATGAGCAGCTATTCTACGTCTGCCAGCAATTATTCTGGTAATGATACTGTGAGTGTTTCAACGGCAAGTCTTACAATCAGCGGTAACAAAATTACTATACCAGCGATTTATTCGAATATCGCATACACTCTCCGAGTTGTGGTCTGTCATGTATAGGAAAAGAGGTGTAATATGAATACTTACAATTTCATTGTATATCAGAATGAATCGAAACTAATTCAGCAAATTACAAATACTCCGGTTCCGAGCCTTCCGTTCATTCCCGATGAAGACGGTGTAACGGCGGTTCATGTGGACTTCTACAATCCAGATATTGTCGATTGTTACTTCGTTGACGGAAAATTCTACGAAGATGCAGAACTGACGAAAGAGATTGCAGAACCAGCGATGTATGAAAGGGTGTACGTTTCACCCGAACTAAACGAAGTAGTAACTGAATAATTAAGAGATACGCCCCGTAGAAATACGGGGTTTTTTATTGGAGATAAACATGGAAAAAGAAATATTATTCTACCTCTCAAGAGGACATGACCAGATGACTGCGTCTGGTAGGCGTGACCCCGGGGCGGTATCCGGTAAGTTTGTAGAAGCTGACCTTGTAGAAATAGTAACTGGCGAGTTCCGTGAAGAACTGCTTCGTCTTAGAGGCAAAAGAGAGTTCAAGGTAGCTTATCCAGAGCGTCATGGCGAAGGTATGCACATCTACGAACACAAGGAAGAAGTTCAAGCTTACCGGTTGAAATACCGTACGGTTTCCATTGACGTACATGCAAATGCTGGTGGTGGTATCGGATGTGAGTGTCACATTCCAAAGAACACTTACTCCCGTCGTCTTGCTAAGTTCATGCTCGAAGAGATGAAGGGCATTGGCAGAGAGTGGCACTCTTATAACGGAACTATGGAAGCAGCGATTCACGTTAATCCAAAGCTGTTATTCCTGCAGATTCCAGGCCCTACTCTGTTATTTGAAATTGGCTATGTAGATAACAAAACAGATCGCAAAGACTTCGATACTGAAGCGGAACTGAAAAAGATAGGCAAGGCTATGGCTCGTGCTTGTATTAGATATTATGACTGGGTGGAGGGATAATATGGAATGGATTGTAGACGCTTTAACTGTTGCCGGCACGATTATTGGTGTTGTTTTGGCTAACAGCAAGGCACAGGCGGTAACTGATGTAAAAATCGAAGAGCTGACTCGCGAGGTTAGGGAACATAACAACTTCGCAAGAAGAGTTCCAATTTTAGAAGAAAAGGTTGAACGGTTGGAGTGTTACCACCCAATTAGGCCAGAGTAGGAGCTTATATGAAGAAACTCAGAAAACGTGATGTTTATATCTGCATATCTATTGCGGGTGTCATTGGACTTGGTGGGGCATTGTTCTTCCTTTTATGGACAGACCATCAGCCATTCCCGGACGCATATATTTATGGTGCGATGGCATTTTTCACAACTGAAATTTTCCATTGTGCTCGTATAGCAATCAACGAAAGCAAGAAAGAGAGGGGATTCGATGAGCAGTAAATTTAAGAGTAGAAAATTTTTAATCTGTCTTGCACAGGTTTTAACTGGTATTGGTACTTCCATTGCCGGTATGTGCTTTGAAGACGAAAAGATTGTTTTAATCGGTGCTATCTGTACTGCAGTAGGTGCTGGCATCTATACATTCTGTGAAGCTTGGATTGACGGTAAGGCTGTAGAAAAATAAGGAGTAGAAAATGGCATCAACAATTTATAATAAAAACAATATGAGCACTTCTGATGTAAAGAAGATGCAACAAGCCTTAATTGACAGAGGGTATGATTTAGGTTCTTATGGAGCTGACGGTATTTGGGGTGCTAAAACCGAAGCGGCATTATCCCAGTTCAAGAAGGATACTGGCGGATCTAATACATACGGCACAACTGTAGGTAACGAAACCTTCAACAAGCTGTACGGTACAACTACTTCCGGCGGAAGTTCTAATAAGGGTGGTTCTACTGGCGGTACGTCTACTGGTTCTTCTGGTATCAACTGGGGAACTGCTCCACAGACTGGTGCTACCGTACCAACTACTGGCGTGGCTGTTCCGGGTACTAACTTTACCGCTGCACCTACTTTAGAAGGCATCGAATATGCAAAGCAGGCCGAAAGTGCATATCAAAATTACCTTAGCAATATGAGCGGTGTAGAGGACGCTTACGGCAGTTATATCACACAGTTACAGGGTGGTGCAGGTAATGCAAATGCGGCACTGGACGAAGCAAGGGCAAACGCACTGGCAGGTATTAAGTCCACTTATGATGACTCTGCTCGTAACTATTACCGCTTATACAGAACACAGGAAAAGGAACTGCCGGAACAGTTATCTTCCATCGGTGCTACTGGTGGTGCTACTGAATCTGCGGCACTGAGACTGATGAACAATTACTCCGACAATCTGTATAAGAATGAGACTGCGAGAAATCAGGACACCAACGCACTGAACGAAAACTATTACAATGCGATTGCACAGAACTCTCAAAAGCTGGCGGCTCAACTGGCTGATGCTTATCTGCAGTTAGGTATGGCACAGACTGAGATGACAAATTCTTATAACCAAAATCAGCAAAATATGTATAACCAGTATCAGCAGAATTACGCAAGTCAGTTAGCGGCACAGGAAGCGGCGGCACAACAGGCATCCATTGATAAGTGGAATACGAATGTTACTAATCGTATCGCTCAACAGCTTCAAAAGGGTGATACTCTGTGGACTTGGACTGGTGATGACGGCAAGATGCACTGGTCTACCTATGAGTCCGTAGGTCTAGCTAACGGTGGTAAGGAGCTGTCAACTGGTAAAAAAAAAGTAGGTAGCAGTGGTGGTTCCAACCCATCCGGTAATCCCAAGCCTATTAACGACCCAATAATTCCTGATGCGTCACAGACGACATACGATTATGTGTATAGAAATGCCTTGGCTAATATGTACGGCAACTCGACTTACGGGATGAAAACCGACGGCCAACCAGATGCGGCTAAATATATTATAAGTCAGCACGAAAATGGTACAATTTCCGAAAAGCAGGCCGAACAGATGCTTAACAAGCTCGGAATTAGCACGAAATAAACAGGAGGGAAAGTTATGGCATTAAATGTGGATAAAATTCTTGCTAACGCCGAAAAAATGGCGGAAGAATCAAGAAAGAAAAATCCAAAAGGGTATGTTGGTGATAAGAGTGCTACCGAATACAAAATGAATAAGGCGAAGGAGACCCTTAAAACTGCCGCAGAAAAGAGCAAAACAGAAAATACGAAGTCAAAGTCCGGGGGCAAGAACAAAGCCTCCGGCAATACTTCTGTTCCTACAAGCAGTAAAAAGCAAGGTAAGTCTACACTGGGTAAGGCTGGTACTGAGGCTTATGAGAAGTCACAGGCTGAACATGTAGTGCCTAAGGTTATCCGTAATGCTGCCGAAGGTTACATCAACAACTCTATCCCTGGTACTGTTCACAAGATGGTTACTGGACAGAATTTCACAGACGAAATCAATGCCCGTAATCCGTACAATGAACAGCTCCATAGTGGCGTGGCGGCAGGTGTTGGTCAGTTCGTAGGTGCAGGTACTGCATTTATGGGCCAGTCTGCTTTAGCTTCTCCAATGACTGGCAAGGTAGCTAAGGCTGTATCTAACACGAAGTTAGGCAAGGCTGTAGCGGGTAAGCTTGGCGAAGGACTGACGTATGGCTTAGCTGAAAATGCTGTTGACGCACTGACTGTAGGTGTGGCACAGAATACTGCAATGGGCATTGGTAACAGACTTACTGGTAAGGAACTTGCAAAGGATGTTGCGATTAACACTGGTTTAGATCTGGCATTTGGTACTGCAATGGAAGGTATCGGTGCGGGACTTGGTAAGCTGGCGGACAACAGATGGAAAGCTGGACAGGCTGAAAATCCAACAGGTGCTGGTGGTGCATATATAAATGTAGGAAAAGTTCATGGACAAGAAGGTGACAAGGTATTCAAGTCCACAAATGGTGACTCTATGAGCACCGAAACCAAGTCTGCTGTATTCAACAGAATTGCTGACCGTAGTGGTATGAACATCGAACAGAAGGCTCTCTCTCGTGTTGGCGATATGGTGCAGGCTGGTAAGTACGACCCAGAAACTAAGACTGCCACTATCAATGCTCGTGCATGGAACGACTCTTTCACTACACTGAAGCATGAACTGACTCACCATCTGCAGACAAGTAATATGTACGGTGAACTGTCCGACTTCATCTTTAGAGGTATGGCTGATAACGGCATGGATGTTGACGCTCTGCGTGCAGCTAAGAAGGCTGAATACTCACAGGCATTGGGCAGAGAAATTGACGATGTGGAAGTTGACCAGGAACTGATTGCGGAATTCTGTGGTGAGTATCTGTTCAATAGTGAAAAGTCCATTGAAAGACTGGCAAGAGAAAATCCAAACCTGTTCCAGAGAATCTATGACTGGATTGTGGATATGGTTCATAAAATTGGTGCAAGTAACGAGCAGAAGTTCCTGATAGATGCACAGAGAAAGTACGAACGTGTCATTGACAATGTGAAGAAGAACCCGTCTACTGGTGGCGGTGAGGCTCAGAATTTATTCGTAAGAGCAACTAAGGAAGAGGCCGAAAAAGCTAAGGCTATGGAGCTGGAACGTAAAAATGGAAACTGGAAGTATAAACCCGAGGAAATTAAACGTGAGCACAATCTCCATCGAGGCACTAAGCGTCATTGGTTATGGGAAACAGATGATAAGAAAGCAAGTGTTAAGCCAGATGGATTTTCTCGTTTACAGCAAGGAGAGGTTCTTAATATTCGTGAAGTATTAGATCACGACGAATTGTATCAGCGACTCGGAAAGAAATATTCCATTGATGATTACGATATTGTGATGGACGATTTAGGAGATGCTACTGGGTCACACAATGCGGCACTCAAAGAAATTAAGATAAGTGATAAATTATCTATCGAAGAAGCTAAGAAGACCCTCATGCACGAAGTTCAACACGCTATTCAGGTGCGAAGTAATCTGCCGCAGGGCGGAAGTACGAAAAATTACCGTGAATTTTCAAACGATACTGACTTTAAGGCGGCCAGAAAAAATTTGGCAAATGCTGAAAAAGAAGTTGCACGTATTACGCAGGACTTAATGATTGAGCTCACCAGAAAGACCGGGAGAAATGACTTCATGAAGGGGTTCGCTAAAAAGAATGTTACAGAGCTTGGCCTTGATGATAAATTCTTCAAAAAAATGGACTCCCATGCGAAAAAGTACATGAGCAAGGAAGATTATGTGCTGTTTTCCGACGGGTTAGATGAACTGGATTTCTACAAGCTTAATTACACCAATGCTGACACCTACCTTGATAACAATTCTTGGAATCGGTATGTAAACACAGCAGGGGAAATCGAAGCGAGAGAATCTGCAAGTAGAACCGAATTAACTGCTGAACAACGTAAAGAAAACATGCCTTTCGTAAAAAACAAAGACACCATTTTCCGCGAAGATTACTATGCTCTCGGCAAGGGTTCTATAAACAATGAGGAACTCCGAAAGGCATCCCAAAATCTGTATGGGGAGAAGGGTAATAAATATCTTGATAAAAAGGTATCCAATAAGCCCGAAACAGCTCCTAAGAGCAAAGAAAAACCAAAGGCCGCACTTCCGACTGATAAGGTACAGAAAGACCTCGGTGCGGATGCTCTCAATAAGGACTACCACATGACTTATGAGGAAGCCACTAAGAGAATGGAGACCTACAAGAATGGTGTCCCTAAGAGTCTGCCGGGCAAGGGCGACGTTTCTAAGGCGGCTGATACCATCATTGGTTCTGATATCGTAGGCGATGAACTGCGTGGCATTCTGCAGGAAAATGTGGATAACTTCGTGAAATACTCCAAGAGCAACAAGGTAACTCTGGACAACGTATATGCTAAAATCCAAGAAGATGGTGGCGTAGATAAGTCCATTGGTGGATTACGCGAGAAACTGGAAACAGGCAGCCGAATTGATGAAGAAGACATCGCTATGGGTGCAACGCTCATAGAAGAACTTAATAAGGCTGGCAGATATGAAGAAGCACTGGATGTTGCTGGCGACTTAGTTGAAATGATGTCACAGGCAGGTCGTACCTTACAGGCGGCTCAGGTATTCTCCAAAATGACTCCATACGGCAGAGTAAAAACTGTCCGCAGAAATGCAGAAAAGATGGAGAAACTGTTCGGCAAGAAAATCACTTTGGACGAAAGGATGCTTGAACGGTTATTCAAGGAAACTGATGATGCCAAACTGGACTCCATTAAGAGAGAAATTATGCTCGATATGTGGAATCAGGTTCCGTCTGGGTTGATGAATAAGCTGGATGCTCTTCGTTACACGGCAATGCTGTCATCTCCTAAGACTCACATGAGAAACATCTTTGGTAACCTTGCGATGTATGTAGGCAAATCCCTGTCCGATGGTGTGGAGGCGGCACTGGAAGAAACCGTGTTTAAGGGTAAGATGGAAAAGATGGGTGCTATGCGTGACAAGTCCGTTCTCAACCCATTCAGTAAGGCGGATAGAGAGCTTAAAAGGGAAGCTGGCGTACTCTTTGAGGCTGTAAAGGATACTATTTTGAACCAAGACGTAAAGTATTTTGACAAAGGTAGTATGAGCAGACCTCTCAGTGCGAAGGTGTTTACCGGCAACAACCCTGTAAGTAAGGGGGCAGAACTCGCAAGACGAAGCGTATCTGGTTCTCTCGAATGGGAAGACGAAAAGTTCATGAAGCTGAATTTCAAATCCGCATTTGCACAGATCTGTAAGGCGAACGGTTTAACTATTCAAGATTTAACAGCTAAGGAACTCAGGGCGTTTACTGACTATGCAGTTCAGCAGGCACAGCAAGCTACGTTCCGTGATGCGAATAAACTGGCCGATGCGTTCAATAAGCTGTATAAGCAAACTGATATTAAACCTTCCGATTCACTTGGTACGAAGGTTGGTAAAACTGTTGGTAAGATTGCTATGGACGCAACACTGCCATACAAGAAAACCCCTGCGAACGTACTGAAGCAAGGTGTGAGATATTCTCCATGGGGTGTACTTGAAGGTCTTGCGAGATGTGCCACAGCAAAGGACGGTAAGCAGTTACTGGAAGGCATCGAAAGACTGTCTAATGGCATCGTTGGCACACCAGTGCTTATTGCCGGTGCATACCTTGCTGATAAGGGCCTCGTAAATGGTAGCCTTGGACTGTATAGTGACAAGGAAACTAAGTATGAGCAGATGACAGGTAAGCAGGACTACGCAGTTACTGTAGATGACAAAACTTTCACTGTAGACTGGTTATCCCCATACAGTATGCCATTCTTCGTAGGTGTTGAACTCGCTAACTCTTTAAGAGAAAAAGGACTGTCCGGCTATGCTTTAGTTGACGCACTTGCTGGTGTTACAAATCCGTTCTTCGAAATGTCTATGTTACAAGGCCTCGAAACCCTTATGACTACCAACTACGAAGAAAATGCCGTGCAGACAATCGTACAGAATACCGCTAAGTCTTACATTTCACAGTTTGCTCCATCCGTACTTGCACAGATTGCCAAGACGATTGCTCCTACTGAAACCTCGACCAATGTGAAGGGCGTTGAAGGGGCTGATACATCTTCTGGTAAGTTCGCTGCAAGCACACTCACAACCCTTAGAAGCAAAGTTCCTGGCTTATATAGCAAGAACCAAGAAAATGTGGACTTGTGGGGTAGAACCAACAGCAAGGAATCTACAACGGATTACCTGCAGGCAGGCTTTAGAAACATCATTTCTCCTGCTAATATTAAGGACATTAACCAAACTCCAGTAGACAAGGAAATCATGCGACTGTATGACAAGCTTGGCGAAGATGGCAAGAAGGTTATTCCGGGAATCCAAAATAATAACAGCAATAAGCTGAAGTATGATGGTACTGAATACACCCTCACCGCTGATGAATTCACACAGTATAAGAAGGATGTAGGTCAGTATAGATTTAAGGAGCTGAATAAGCTGATAAAAAGTGAGGAATATAAGAAGGCAAATGATACTGGAAAAGTTGAAATGATTGCTGACGTATATACTTCTGCTAATGAATACGGCAAAAAGCAGTACCTTATTAAGAGTGGCAAAAAAACGCAAACTCAGTACGACTTCGAACAGTTGACAGATAAGAGACAGGCGAAGTACAACAGTGGTGCGATTTCCAAGGAGAAATACGTAAGTCACATGAACAAGCTTGACGCCAATCCATCACAGGAAGAAGTTGCGAAAATCATTAAGTCAACAAGTGGCCTGAGTGCTGCAGAAGTTCAATACCTCTGGTCTGTAAGCAGCAATCGTGACCCATGGAAAACTTCATACGCAGAATATATTGCGAATAACTAACAATGGGGGCATTACGCCCCCTCTTTTTTTATGCAGGTACAACACCTAAAACCCTCAAACCCTGCGGCTCTCTATGTTTTACGGTTTGAAGGTACAACAGTAGGTACAACATTTTAGGTGTTTTTGCTGTCATTTTGCTGTTTATTTGTTGTTCATTGGGAAAAATAAAAAACCTCAGAAGTGTTGAAATTCCAACGATTCCTAAGGTTCTGTTTGGTGGAGCGTAGGGGATTCGAACCCCTGACCCCCACACTGCCAGTCAAACAATTTTCGTTGAAATTCCAATGGTTTGCGGGATTATATAAGGGTAGGTACAACACCCTACAGAATGAGTTTTGCAGCTTCCAAAATACTTTCGGTGTCCACATGAGTATAAACATTTGCTGTCATCCTTATGTCCGCATGACCCATCAACCTCTGAGCTGTTCGTATATCTACACCTTTTTTCTGCAAATCTGTGCAGTAGGTATGCCGTAGACAGTATGGTACGAAATCATCCGAAAGAGGATAGGGTTCCACAAGTTTATTCCTGTAAGTCTCACATCCCATAGCCAGATTCATCTCTCGCCATAGCATGTGCCAGCATCTCTTATAAGCCTGCTTGGTCATCAATTTTCCATGCCCGTTAGGAGCTACCAAATCGCCCTGTGGCAGACTTTTTATCCTCTCATATAGGATGAATGGCATTGGAACATATCTGTCCGCATAAGCCGTTTTCGTGCCTCTAACATGGAGTATTGGCACATCGTCCACGAGTTCAATGTCACTGCGTTTTACCTTAATGGCTTCACCTGGTCTGCACCCACAGTAGTACATCAGCAGAAATATATTGAAACGATCCGTATCTTCCGTCACCGTGAGAAAAGCTTCTCGTTCCCGTGGGGTAACAGCTCTCCGCTTTAACCTTGTGCCTTTCGGCTTAGCCAAATCATCCGCAGGGTTTTCCAGTATCAGCTTCTCCTTAACCGCCTTATTAAAAACGAACCGCATGAGCCGGATAGTCATGTTTATCTGTGAAATACTTTTACCGGCCTGTGCATTAACCACCATCTGGCAGTCGATGGGGCGTATTCTGCTTATAGGCTTGTGTCCTATGGGCCTTATAACGCACCGTTCTAATATGCTCATGTAATTTTCATAGGTGTTTTCCGCAACAGTAGGTTGTTTGTACGTCTCCATGCACAGAATCGCCCAGTTCTTAAAAGTCATGTCCTTGCTTATAGTGTATTTGCCTTCCTGCAGGTCACGAAGCTTCATGGCTTTCTTTACTTCCAGTTCTGTTTCGGTAGTGCCGCTGATATAATATCTTTTTCCTTCAAATGTGAAGGCTCTTGTAATAGTGTTTTTCGCTCTTGGCATAGTGCTTCTCCTTACCGAGAGCCGCAGTTTGTAGTTTTGTTTTAATCGTAAAAATAATCTAATGGGCTGTCATAATTTGATGCGTCATGTTCGATTATCATGTCGTTAATCATTGCCGCTTGTTCGTACGGGAGCTCCTCTTCTAAAATCACCCATACAGAGTCCATCGAAACCGCACTGCTTAAATACGCTTCGTGCTTTTCTAGAAAATCTTTCCTTAATTCGCACGCTGAACATGGGCTTGCATATAAGGAATTCCAGTGGTGGCCTTCTTCTTCATGCTCCATAACCTCATACCAGTAATCTGAGTTACACTCACCGCAGTACACTTCCATAGTTTTAGGAGATTCACCCCCACAACCATTACAAGCTATTACGGTGGCCATGAGAAGCAAACTGACGATTATCTTCTTTAACATTTAACTCTCCTTATTTTGTTTTAATCTTTTCAGTAATATATTTTATAACATCTTCTAACTCTTCTTTAGACAGTGCGGGCAGCAGGCTCACAATCTGCATAGCCAGCATTTCTGGTGTCTTTTCTACAGGTTTTATATTCATTGTCCATCCTCTTTCTTGTATTTTGAAAGTAAAAAACGAGCGTACTCTTCAAGCATCTTCTGCCCTTCCTCATTAAGTTGACGATTCGTTTCAAGAAGCAGTTCTGTCCCACTATCTAACTGTATCAAATAATCCATATCAGGAGACATACGTTTTTGAATAAGCTCGAGATAATACTGTTCTTTCAGTTTTCTTTCGAACCCACCGTCTCCAACAAGTTCCTCAACGGTAATCCCGAAGTAGTTTGCAAGAAGGTCGAGCTTATCAGATCTCGGAAACTTCCTGCCCTTAACCCAATCTGTGAAAGTGTGATAATTGACCCCGATGGCATCGCAAACATCATTCCTGGATGAATCTCGCATCCTCATAAGGTCGTTTAAATTTTTAGCGAGTATCTCTTTTCGTTCCATAAATTCACTTCCTTTTTAACAATAACTTTTATTACTTGTAGCGTGAATTATACCACTTTCTGTGCTGTTTTTCAATAAAAGCATAAAAATTTTGCGGAAAAGTGTTGACAAGGGCTTGGTTCTGTGTTATGCTTTAAGCACAGATTGAGAGGTGACGTATATGCTGAAAATCAGTATGAGAGCTGCCAGAGTGAACGCAAATCTCACCAGAAGAGAGGCGGCTGAAATGCTTGGAATCACACTTGATACGCTTCGCAATTATGAGAGCGGAAAAACCATCCCGAGGGCTGATATTATGGCTAAGATGGAAGAAGTGTACCATTTTCCAGCAGAGTATATTAAATTTTTTTAACCTTTAAGTATGCTTTAAGCATAAAATTGTGCCTTGGCTGAAGCACCGTTCTGAGTGTTTTTACCATCCGTAGTGTTTTTCGTTGTGCTTCCTTTTTCTAACAGGAACGGTGTTTCATTCAGGGCACATAACCAACTTAATACGATAGGGGGAATGTAAATGAAACGAGTAATTTGCTTTCTGCTTACGGTCTCACTGATACTGGCAGGCTTCATAGTTGCTTCATCAACTGAGACTGTGGCCGACGACATCAAGCCACCAGAGGTAATACCAGAACCTGTCGTTGAACCAGTAGTAGAAGAAATCCCGGACTATTATCCGCTGACTGCAGAGGAACGGGAACTGGTTTGGCAAACTGTATACGCAGAGGTTCGTGGGTGTACCTGCCCTAATGACGAGTGCATGGTATATGTTGCCCAGTGCATCCGTGACAGGGTACTTGTAGACGGCTATGGTTCAACTGTAACAGCAGTAATCACTGCAAAGAACCAGTTTGCCTACCATGGCGGTGAAGCAAGCGAACAGCTAAATGACAGGATTCAAACAGCAATCGACAAGGTATTTAAGGACGGCTATTACGCCTTCGATAAGCCCATTTTGCACTTCCATGCAGACTGGTGCAGTCCATGGTGGGGTGACAGTTTCGATCGGTTAGCTGAAACCTGCGGTACATATTTCTATAGCTAAGAGGTGAAGCCATGATAGAACATCCAGATATTTTTCACATTATGAACACTGGCTACGGGCAGGATGACCCAAGAGAATTTGGTGAATACGAAGACGACTACGAAGAGGAGGACGAAGATGATGAATGGTAAAAGACCAAGAGCACAGATTGAAGCGGCTAAGTGCTTAGCTGATATCGAAGATATGATTCGAAATACTTTTGAGATGATGACCACTGAGTTGCACATTACAGAAGAATCCGCAAAGAAAAACATCATGGAAGCTGTAGAAAACGGTTTCAAACCCGAAGATTGGGTTGTGGATGAGTTCAAAGGCATCAACATGAATAAGGTTTACAGAGAGTTCCTGATGGACGCAATCAATATTTTACAGAGAGAGGTAGAAAAGTATGAAGATAGAGACTAAGTTACTGGCAATCCAGTCCACATTAAAAGCCCCTAAGGGTCAGCGTAACAATTTCGGTAATTACAACTACAGAAGTGCAGAGGACATCTTAGAAGCGGTTAAGCCGCTGTGTGCGGAACAGGGATGTGTGCTGACAGTTAATGATGAAATCTTACTGATTGGTGACAGATTCTATATCAAGGCTACCGCAACTCTGCGTGACTGTGAGTCCGACGAAGCTATTTCCAACTCCGCATTTGCAAGAGAAGAAAAGGAAAAGAAGGGCATGGATGCCTCACAGGTTACTGGTGCTTGCTCCTCTTACGCAAGAAAGTATGCACTGAACGGGCTGTTCTGTATTGACGATACTAAGGACGCAGACACCGACCATTATACCGCTACAACTCGTGGTACAGCAGTGCCAGAGCAGCCTAATACAAAACCAAATCAGCTCACCTACCGTGAAAAGGTAATGATTAAGGGTGAAGAGATGGGCATGACACCTACTGAACTGGCTAAGAAGTATGGTTTAAGCAGAGAGACTACAGAAGCAAGATTTGCAGAAGTATTAGCAGAATTAGAGGGAAGATAAATGGAATTTGATGTAACAGTTGACCGCCATAAATATATCGGGGGAAGTGATGTAGCGGCCATTATGAACATCAGCCCCTTTAAAACTCGGTGGCAGTTACTGCTTGAAAAGGCAGAACCATTAGGAGAACATCCTAAGTCAGTCACCTCAAAAGAAATCGAATACGGGAACACTATGGAACCCAAGATTCGTGCCCATATCAACAGTCTATGTGAAGACCTGAAGTTCTATCCAGACCAGAGAATTGACGGGGATTTAAGAGCAAACGTAGACGGATGGGATGGTGAGGGCATCATCTTAGAAATTAAGACAACCTCTATCATCCACGAAAACGTCCGTAATTATAAATATTATATCGTTCAGTTACTGTTCTATATGAAAATCTACGGTGTAAATTCCGGTATGCTGGCTGTGTACCGCCGTCCGGAAGACTTCGATGAAGAGTTTAACGTACAGAACCTGCAGATTTTCTACATCTACTTAAATGATTATAAGGACTGGTGTGAAGAGATTGACTTCCAAATCGAACGATTCCGCCACGATCTGGAACGTGTGAAAGAAAACCCTCTGCTGACAGAACAGGACTT
>JAEIGA010005832.1_pt1 | contig 18755 bp, 15 predicted proteins | sample 9270691 | NCBI WGS metagenome assembly JAEIGA01 (sample SAMN17057246, study PRJNA624740) | gut metagenome | biome: biome; isolation source: fecal sample | host: Bos grunniens | place: China: Xizang | collected 2019 | reverse complement strand
CTAAGGCAAAGGCTGTTCAGAAGTTCATCGAGCCTCTTGTAACTAAGTCTAAGGAGGATTCTACTCACTCACGTCGTGTGGTATTCTCATATTTGAAGCAGAAGGAGGCAGTTACTGAGTTGTTCCGCACTATCGCTCCTAAGATCATGGAGCGTCCAGGTGGTTACACTCGTATCCTCAAGACAGGTTTCCGTCTTGGTGACGGTGCTGATATGTGTATCATCGAGTTCGTTGACTTCAACGAGGTTTACACATTTGGTCGTGAGGCAGCAGCTCCAGCAGCTGAGGCTAAGCCAAAGACACGTCGTTCACGCGCTAAGAAGACTGACGCTGTTGAGGATGCAACAGTAGTTGCTGAGAAGAAGGCAAAGCAGGCTGCTCCAAAGGCAGCAGCTAAGGCTTCAGCAGCTAAGGGTGCTAAGAAGACTAACGTAGGTAAGAAGATGTAATTCTTCGATAGGGTATATCCCTATCAAAATAGGGTATCGTGGGTTGTACGCTGTACTTCCCACGATATTTTTTTATTTGGTATGCATTGCATAGGCTATTACGTGACTAATTAATTGCTCAGTTGTGCTGTAATAATCTTTATTTTATTAACTTTGTGCCATTGATAAACTAAAACTATTGCGATGAAAAGACTTTTTACACTTCTTTGTGCTCTTGTTGCCATTGTATTTGCGGCATGTGAGCCTGTTGTAACGCCTTCTCCCGAGGAGACTCACTTTGAGATTACCTCTCAGATGAGTGTTAATGTTGACATTGAAGGCGATTATTTTGCTATCACCTATGAGCTTACTGCTGGTGACTACACTAATGTTGTCGCTAAGGCAGATAACGAGGAGATGATTGTAGATATTGATACTAAAACAGATGGTGTCATCCTTGTGACTGTAGCTCCTAACGAGGGCGTCTATAACCGTAGCGCAAAGATTCGAGTTAGCTATGATGAGGAGGCTTATGTTGTTGATGTTTTTCAGGCTGGCTCAAGTGGCAAGAACGAGGGTGAGTATGATGTTGTTGATGTTGCTGCTAATCAGCTTGTTGGTAACTACTATGGCGATAACCTCAGTGGGGGTGTGGGCCACTACTGGATTATCCTCACTAAAGATGGTTTCGTTGATGGCGCAGCCGTAGCCGGTGGTGAGTATTTCCGTCTCGACCTTATCGCCCCTATGCCTGCAGATGAGGAGAATGTACGAATTCCTGATGGAGAGTACCGCTTTGATCCGCTTCTAACCTTGAATGAGTTCACAATCATCGACATTGGCAATACCGACTTCTCGTGGGTTGACGATCAGATGGAGGGCTGGGCGCTACCATTAGATGAAGCCTCGCTCACAGTTAGTGGCAACCGCTTTGAACTTAAGGCTTTGGTTGGGACCACCGAGTATCATGTGGTGTTCGATGGTGACTACTCGTTGACAACCTCTATCATAACTGACCATGTCTCTAGTCTTACTCAGGACACTGTTATTGATGTATCTAACTGCTCTGCATCTATTAGCAGCTATGGCGACTACTGGCAGTGTGGCTATAACAACTGGTGTCTTGAGTTTGTTTGCAACGCAGGTTTCACTAACGGCACATATGTTGTCATCGACTTCCTCTCAGAGTCAACCTCTGATTTCACTGGCACTTACGTTGCCTCTGGTTTCAAGGAGGAGGATTCTACACAGCCCAACTTCAGGGGTGGCGTCTTTGTTCCTGGTTTCCGTGTAGCCGATGATGCCGACCTACTTTTAGGTTCGTTGTTTATGGTCTATAGAGATGGTCTGTGTGTGTCGCAGGCGCCTATTTATGAGGGTAGTGTGACAATCACCTATAATGGCGATGGTACTCACACTGTTGTTATTGATGCTCTTGATGATGCGCCACAACAGAACAAGATTACTCTCAACTGGACCGGTAGGTTGAACTAATGATATAAGTTGATAGGCTAATCCCAATGCATAACAGTGCGTTGGGATTAGTTTTTTTGTAAAAAAGGTGCTGAAAATTTTGCTGGTAGACATAAATAGCGTATTTTTGTACGGTGGAAAATGTTTCGTTGTGGAATTGTTTGCGCACAGAAGTTGTTTTCCAGTTGATTAACAGCGTGTAATCACATATTTAAAACCTTAATAATTTACTAAAACTATGAAGAAATTCAATTGGTTGTTTATGCTTATGACAGCTCTTGCTGTTTCATTTGTATCTTGCGAGCCTGTTCCAACTCCAACTCCGGAAGATCCACAGGGCTTGACATTTGAGGTGGCAGTAGGTGAGGTTACCTCATCTTCAGTAGCTTACACCGTAACACCATCGGACCTTGAGGCTGAGTATCTTTGCGTGTTGTACGACGCTGAGACTGTTGAGGAGTTCACACGTGATCAGTTCCTCGTTGAGTCGCTCATGATGGAGCTTGAGGCTGAGGCTCGTGCTACAGGTAAGACATTGGCTGAGTATATGCCTACTGTTGTTGACAAGGGCGCTATCACCGATGGTATGTTCCAGGGCCTTGCTCCTGAGTCACGCTACTACATCATCGTGTTTGGTGTAGATGCTGCTAACAACTATGCTGCTAACACAGCGGTGTCTAAGACTGAGGTTACTACAGCTGCTGGTCCACGCCTTGACGTAACTTTCGAGATCGAGACTAAGGTTGACGGCAACACTGCTGAGTACACAGTTAAGCCATCTAACAACAACGATGTATGGTACTTCTACACCCTTCCTAAGGCTACATTCGATGCTTATACCGATCCAGAGGGTAGCTACCGCATGTCTGAGCAGAGCTTCTTGCTCTACTGCTTGCAGATGGAGATTGACGCATATCGTCAGGCTGGTTACACCGACAACCAGATCATGAACGCTATCTTCCACAAGGGTACTTTGACACTTCAGGCTCAGGGCTTGAACGCTAATACTGAGTACATCAACATGATTGCTGGCTTTATCGTTACTCCTGAGGGTCAGGTGACTATCGCTACTGAGCTTACAACCACTACTTACACTACTGGCGACGCTAAGGCTAAGGAGCTTTCGTTCGAGATCTCAGTAACCGATATCGAGGCTATGCGTGCAGCTATCTTGATTACCCCATCTAACGACAAGGATACATTCTGCTGGATGATTGGCGCATGGGATGGCGTGAAGACAGCTGAGGATATCATGAACGAGATTGTAGCTATGTATGGTGGTTGGATGAACAATGGCGCTATGCTTTATAAGGGTGTTCAGGACTACACTGGTGGCCCAAATAGCCCATACAAGTATAAGCTCGACGCTGCTGATACTGCCTACTATATTGTTGCATTTGGTTATGCTGGTGGTGTTACTACTGAGCCAGTTATGACAACATTCCGCACTTTGCCTGCTCCATCAGCAGAGGATACTACCTTCACAATGACTGGTTCACAGATCACTCCTTACGGTTTCACTGTTGGTGTAACCCCTTCTGAGGCTACAACATACTACACATTCAACGTAATGCCTAACTCTGAGTACGAGGCTTTGGATGTTAACGCTCTTGCTGAGGAGTTGAACGCTCAGTTTGATGAGATTATGATGATGCAGCAGCAGTTCGATCCTACAGTTACTATCGCACAGGTTCTCAGCTTGTACTACTACCGTGGTGCTTACACCGCTGCAGCTTCAGGTTTGGCTCCTGAGACTACATGCTCAGGTTTCGTAATGGCACTTTCACCAGAGACAGGTCACGTTGTTAAGGTTCACACATTTGAGAACGTTGCAACTACTGGTAAGCTCGGTGAGGTTAACCCAACTGTAGAGTTCGTTGGTAGCTGGTCAGGTGACGATGAGAATGGTGCTATTTTTGGTCAGCCAGCAGCAACTAAGGGTAAGGCTATCACCGTTGTTAAGTATGGCAACTTCGATGGCGCACGTACTCTCTTCGGTAGCATGGCAGGTGACGACGTAACCAATGCATCTGCATATCCTGATGCAATGCTTTGGGGTACGTTGGCAGGTACATGGCAGAAGATTACTCAGTCTCAGCCATACTCATTCTACGTAGTTAACTGGGATGAGGATCAGACTGCATTTGCTTACGCAGTAGACAACAATGGTAACCCAGGTGCCCTTGGCCGTTGCTATACTATCGCAACTGTTGAGAACAAGGGTAACATCGAGGATTTGAAGGCTCTTGTTAATGAGATCAACGCTGCTAAGAGCTCAATCGCTCTTCCTGAGTCACTCGTATTCGGTGAGGTAGGCATAACTCTTGATGTTCAGCCAGTTGAGGCTGCCCAGCCACAGGCTGAGGTTAAGGCTGAGGCTCCAGTTCAGGCTAAGGCTTCAGTAAAGCGCATTAGCTCTTACGTTCGTCCTTTCTACATGTAATTCATGTAATATGTAGCACGCCTCGGGCGTTGCGATAAACGAGTTCCGAGCAAGCCGTACTAAGTGTGCGGTTTGTTCGGAACTTTTTTATTGGGCCTATGTCAACAAATGCTGAACATCAATTCGATAGGTGGGTTGTTGCGCCGAAAAGATTTTTTTCGTATATTTGCCAAAATTATTTGCTTATGAATCGTCTTCTATGTCTCGCTGCGCTTGTTGCAGCTATATTGTTTGTATCGTGTGGTGATAAGGAGGTTACACCTGATATCCCCGATAACCCTGTGGATAACCCACAGCCAGAGCCAGAGCCAGAGCCGGAGCCTGCGCCCGACTATCCCGAGGGCACATATCATTTTAGCGATAGTTTGTCGGCAAGTGTATACACAATGCAGACAAATGGCTTGCGCAACGACTATCTATCGTTCTACGACGCTGTGACGGGCAATACTCTGTATATCGACTGCTACTGCGACCTTAGCAACGACCATGTAGCCTCGGGTCTCTACAATCTTGGCGACGGCTCTGCGATGACTTGTTGTCAGGATTACACCTACCTGCTATTCTCGGGTAGCGAGGATTTGCATCGCTTTGTTGAGGGTAGTGCCTATGTTGAGGCTGATAGCGAGCACGAGTCGGGCTATGTCTGGTATCATATAACTGCCTACTTCAAGCTTGCCGATGGATTGAGCGTGTCGCTTGATTATGAGGGCCAGTTGGCTGTAAAGTAATGTGTGTAATAATTGATTACTAATTAAATACCTTTAAAACTATGAGAAAACTTATTTGGATGATGGCAGCACTCGTGGTGACTGCGCTATCGTTTGCTTCTTGTAACAACGAGGAGCCAACACCTGAGCCACAGCCTAAGCCACAGGAGCTTACATTCGAGCTCGAGGTTACCGATGTCACTAAGACTGCCGTAACACTCAATGTCACTCCTTCGAACCTCGAGGCTGACTACCTCGTTGTCGTTCTCGATGCAAAGACCACAGAGTCTTACGCTACTGATGCCGAGATTATGGCTAAGGTATATGCCGATATTAAGGCCTACACCGATGCTAATGGCATAGCATTCGAGGAGTTCATGGCAGAGAAGGTTAAGCGTGGTGCTCTTGAGGGCCACCAGGTTGAGAACCTTAACTCTGGCACAAAGTACTACGTATTGGTGTTCGGCGTAGATGCTGCTGAGGCCTATGCTCCATCAAGCAAGTTGGCTATGCGTGCCTTCGAGACCGAGGCAGCAGGTGGAAATGTGACACCATCGTCTTGCACCTTCGATGTTAAGGCTAACGTGCACCTCACAAATGCATCGCTCAACGTTAAGCCATCGGACAACAACCAGTTGTGGCACCTTGTAAACCTCACTGTTGAGGAGTATCAGTCGTACACAAGCGCTGAGGGTGAGTATGGCTGGACTAAGGAGGAGTTCTATCAGAACTACCTTAACACCGAGATCTCAGTGCTCAAAGAGCAGGGCTTATCGGCTGACGAGATTGGCGTTAAGCTCTTCCATAAGGGTATGCGCACACTCAACGCATCAGGCCTTCAGCCTAAGACTAAGTATGTGACATTCACTGCTGCCGTAGACTATACCGATGGTGTTGCAGTAGCTACATCATCACTCAAAGAGTTGCGCTACAACTCTGGCGAGGCTTCAGAGAGCAACCTTACATTCGACATCGATGTATTCAACATCAGCAACTACTCTGCCGATGTGCGTATCACACCATCTGACCTCGATGCAAACTACTACTACTACATCGGCTATATCGACAGCCAGAAGAAGAGCATGAAGCCTATCGACATTGCTAATGCTGCCATTACCGAGTATATCTACTACTGGGAGAACTACACCGAGCTCAAGCACCGTGATCCTGTGAAGGGCGTTATGGACCTCACTGGCGACAATAAGGTGGAGCTCAACATAGCTGAGACAGAGTACTTTGTCGTAGCATTCAGCTTCGAGCCTAACCCAACATACGGCACAGTTATCAACGAGGAGACTGGCGAGTATGACTCTAATCCTGGTACTATCACCTCGGCACCTGTTTATGTGTCGTTCATGACTGCTGAGCAGGGCGATCCTTATACTGCAAACTTCACAATCTCGGCTTCGGATGTAGGTCCTTACGACTTCTACCTCGAGATCAAGGCTGACGATCCTACGATCTACTATCAGCCAGGTATCGCCTATGCCGACAACTTCGATCCTCAGGCAGCTCTCGACGCATCTGCTTCAAGCCTTGCACAGCTCGTGCAGATGACTATGGAGGGCCAGAGCCCAAGCCTTACCTTCTGGGAGGCATTGGAGGAGAAGCTCACAGGCTACTATCGCAATGGCGATGGCAAGTACTATGTTGCTAACCTCGAGCCTAACCGTGACTATATCGGCTATGTTTTGGCTATCGACGCTGAGAACCGCAAGTTTGCTCGTTGCGTATATAGCGAGGTTATCGCCACAACAACAAATGTTGGCAGTGTAACTCCTGAGATTGAGCTTCTTGGCGTTTACAATGGTGAGCAGGAGGCTGGTACTATCTTCGGCGATAAGTCGTTGACATCGGGCCGTCCTATCGTTGCTGTTAAGCTCAACAACCTTGATGGTGCTACTGCAGCATTCACTGCACTCTCTTCAGATAAGATCGACGACATCGCTTCTATGGCTGACCGCTACATCATCTCTGAGTTCCGTGGCTACTGGCAGCAGCTCGCAAGCCTTGAGGTTCCTTACCACTTCTTCATTGCTGAGTGGGATATGGATCAGTCAGTTGTAGCCTATGCTCAGGATGCTAACGGCCACGAGGCTAAGGTGGCGCGCAAGGGTGTTACGCCTGTTAATAGTGGCGACATCGAGGAGTTGCGTGGCTATGTTGATGCAGTGAACAATGCTTCGGCTGTGGCAGCTGCTAAGTCGTTGGTATTTAGCGATGTTGCTGAGCCTATGATGGAGTGCGTATGGAGCCAGGAGGTTGGCGCACCACGCTCATCTAAGGTCGTTTACCACGATGTTGAGCCTTTGCAGAGCGCAGCAAGCGACGTTATGACGCTTGGCTTTGTTAAGTCATTCTCACTATAATTATATATATCTAATGACCTTTACGGAGCTGCACTATGTCGTGTAGCTCCGTAATTTGTAAAGTATATGTTATGAAAAAGTCTATTTTGTCATCGCTTTTTGCGATGCTGCTCGCCATCGTTTGTGTGTCGTGTGAGCAGCCAGTAGAGCCACTCCCCGAGCCTCAGACCGAGGATTTCGATGTCCTCATTCACGATGTGTCACGAGGCACTGTGTGGTTTAGTGTGACGCCCAAAGATAAGGAGATGGACTACCTATGTGCGGTCTACGAAAAGGCCTATGTTGATGAGTTTACACGTGACGAGTTTTTGGTTGAGAGCATCTTCATGGAGATTGATTCTGAGGCCTCTAACAAGGGTAAAACCTTGGAGGAGTATATGCCCGAGGTTGTTGATAGGGGTAAGATCGACCATGTGTCGTTCTCGGGCCTTAAGAACGATACCGAGCACTATATCATCCTGTTTGGCGTCGATGTTGAGGGTGGCTGCAAGGCTATCACCGACGTAAAGAAGAAGGAGTTTAAAACCATAAATGTTCCCAAGCTCGTCTGCGACTTTAGGGTTAGTCACTCGGTGGAGAACAACTCGGTATATCTCAATGTTGACCCTACTGACGAGGATATTAATTGGTACTTGTGCACCATGCCTGTGGAGCAGTACAACTACTATGTTGAGGACGAGGAGGGACATCAGATGTCGCACGAATACTTCTATGAGTACTTCTTCCAGCAGGAGATTAACTCTCTTCTGCAGCAGGGTCTTAGCGAGCAGCAGGTGGTCGATGCGCTTATCCACCAGGGAGCTCTCACGTTGCAGGCCAAGGGCTTGAAGGAGCATACGGAGTATTATTTCCTCATTGCGGGTCTTATTGTTGACCAGGATGGTATCTTCATTTGCACTGATGTTCAGCGTGGTAGCTATACTACGGAGGGTGCTGCGCAGTCTGCTATGACCTTCGATATTAAGGTGTGGGACATCGGCCAGATGGAGGCGTCGTTCAGCATTACGCCATCGAACAACGACGACAAATACTGCGCTCTTGTAGCCCCTTGGGACGGCGTTACCGAGGCTCAGGATATGATGCATAGCCTTGTTGAGCAGTGGGGTGGCTGGATGGATATGATGGCCAATGATCGCGGTCCTGTGGTGCACGAGGGCAGCACAGCCATGAAGCTCCCAGCGGCCGATACCGACTACTATATTATTGCCTTTGGCTACGATGGCGGTATCACCACAGCTGCTGAGATGAAGACATTTAGAACACTCCCTGGTGGCTCTGTCGAGGAGGTTGTTTTCGAGCTCTCGGCATCGAGTGTTACGCCTTATGGCTTCACCATGAACGTGAAGTCGTCGGATAAGACAATATATTATGTTCCAGGACTTTGTAAGGCTGATGAGTATGATGAGTCAATATTCGTTGGATATGAGAATGAGGCTTTTGACTACTACCTCGAGGAGTACAAAAAGTTCAATCCAACTATTACCGTAGCCGAGATTTTGGATCAGTACTACTACAATGGTAATGCTACGTTGCAGGTGTCGGGCTTGCAGCCTGATACCGAGTATCTTGGCTACATCTATGCCCTCGATGTCCACACAGGCGAGGTTGTCAAGTGCTTCACCTTCCCAGCCTTTGCTCGCACCGATACATTCTCGTCGATAAGGCCACAGGTTGAGCTTGTTGGCTACTACTCGGGTGATGATGAGAGTGGTACAATATTCAACGATGCGGCGGCTACTCGTGGCCGTGCCATCACCGTTGTTAAGTACACCGAGTTGGATGATGTACGCTCGTTGTTTAGCACTATGGTTGAGGGCGATTGCACCAATGCGGCTGCGGTGTCGGATAGCGAGTTGTGGCAGATTACCTCAGGCTATTGGAGCAAGTGTAGCATTAGCCAGCCATACTCGTTCTATCTCGTCGACTGGAATGTTGAGCAAACGGCGCTGTGCTATGCTACCGATAATAATGGTCAGCTTAGCGCCATGAGTCGCCTTTATACCTGTCCAACGGCTGAAAATAAGGGCGATATCGAGGAGCTACGAGCGCTCGTTGCGGAGCTTAATGCTGGCACGTCAAGCACCCTTGCTGCACCCCGCTCGTTGGTTTTTGAAGAGGCGCAGAAGTCGGGCGTTACTATCAAGCCACTCAACTAAGTGAGTAGTGCTTCAAGGGAGATAACAATAGGCGGAGGTCACATGACTTCCGCCTATTGTTATCATAGTATTATCCAGAATTGCTATACTTAATTTAAAACAATGAGCTGACTTCAAATCATTATCAGTCAGCTCATTAGTTTTTTGCCGTTTGGTTGTTTTAGGCGTTGCCCTTGCTGCCAAATGGATCGATCATTGGCTGCTTCGATGGGATGTTGATCTTGCCGATGTTGCTCTCGTAGCGGGTGATGTTCTCCTGCAACGACAACAAAAGGCGCTTAGCATGCTCGGGGGTGAGCACCACACGGCTCTTGACACGTGCCTTAGGTAGGCCAGGGAGCATGGTGGCAAAGTCGAGGATAAACTCCGATGTTGAGTGTGCGATGATTGCAAGATTGCAGTAGTTGCCCTGGGCAATCTGCTCGTCGAGCTGTATCTCAATGCCTGTTGCTTTCTTAACTTCGTTCATAGTGTAATTGGTTTTAATGTTATTTTCGTGGTGTAAAGTTACGAAGATTATCCTATTTGGCAAGAATGTCGCCACTAAAAAAGCTATCCTAAAGGATAAATGTGAATTTTTAGCATATTTAGTAGCTCGAAAATTCTAAAAAGGTTGTATCTTTGCAACGATATATGTGTTTGTGTTTGGGCTGCTCGATATGGTGGTCCAACGCAACACGCAAAAGGATATTATCAGATGCTTTTAGGCTTATTAAAGATACTTATCGGTGGCTTGTGTGTAGGTTTGGCTTCGTCGGTTACGGTGGGCCCTGTGGCGGTGTTGTGCATACAGCGCACACTTAGCAAGGGGCATCTCTCAGGCATTGTGTCGGGCCTCGGCGTGGCATGTGCCGACACCCTGCTTGCCATCCTCGCCTTCTCGGTATATGCGCTCATCAAGTCCTACATCGACGAGTATAGCATGATCATCCAGATTTGTGGTGGCGTGATTGTCATCATCATAGGACTCTTCATCTTTTTCCAAAATCCTGTGCCCCAGATACGTAAGAACCGTGCTGGACAGACACACCTATGGCAGGATTTTGCCTCGATGTTTGGTGTTACACTTGCCAACTTCATCGTTATCATCCCCTACATATTGGCATTTTTCACGATGTTCAACCTCGATATATCTATGTCGCCCGATGCGCTGTCGGTGAGCCGCATAATGCAGAATATGTTTGTCATCCTCGGCTTTATGGTCGGCGCTATGACATGGTGGCTGTCGATAACATCGCTAATCAATATTTTCCGTAAGAGATTCCGACCACGCCACATGCTCACAATAAACCATGTTGCTGGTGTTGTCATCAGCGTGCTCGGACTCATTACACTCCTTTCGACAATAATCAAATAAGATGAACAATAAGAGAATTATCATTGCTATCGACGGTCATTCGTCGTGTGGCAAGAGTACGTTTGCTAAGGCTATTGCTGCCCGCTTGGGTTATATTTTTATCGACACCGGAGCCATGTATCGTGCTGTGGCGTTGTATGCTATGGAGCATGGAGCTATCGAGTTGGGCATTGTTAACGACGAGAAAATTGTGGCTATGCTCGACGATATAAACATCGATTTTAGGTTCAATCCCGAGCGTGGTGCTTCGGACATATATGTCAATGGCGACTTGGTTGAGGGCAAGATTCGCACTATCGAGGTGAGCAACTGTGTGAGCGCCGTAAGCTCTATTGCGCAGGTGCGTGAGAAGCTCGTTAAGATGCAGCAGCAGATGGGCCAGCGCAAGGGTGTTGTCATGGATGGCCGTGACATAGGCACCGTTGTGTTCCCCGATGCCGAGCTCAAAATCTATATGACAGCCGATGCGCATGTGCGTGCCGAGCGTCGCTACAAGGAACTTATGGCCAAGGGCGATAACGTGTCGCTGGAGGAGATATACGAGAACGTGGTGTCACGTGATAAGGCCGACATGAGTCGTGCTGTATCGCCTTTGCGCAAGGCCGATGATGCCGTAGTGCTGGACAACTCGAAGATGAGTGTTGAGGAGCAGATGGCATGGTTCGATAGTGAGTATCAGCGTGTGATGGCCGAGTAAAACGACTGAGCTTATGCGTGTAGTTATTGACGATAACTCGGGATTCTGCTTTGGAGTTGTGCGTGCCATTGGTGAGGCTGAGGCCGCTCTTCGGCGTGCGAAGGAGGTGTGCTCGTTGGGCGACATTGTCCACAATCGTGTTGAGGTGCAGCGCTTGGAGGCCTTGGGCTTGCGTACCATCACCCACGACGACATAGCGTCGATGGGACGTAGCACGCTGCTCATACGTGCTCATGGCGAGCCGCCACGCACATATAGCCTTGCCGAGGAGCTGGGTATTGAGGTTATAGATGCCACATGTCCTGTTGTTGCACGCTTGCAGCGTCGTGTGCGTGAGGCCTATGCTAAGATGAGCGTCGTAGGTGGCAGTGTGGTGCTTCTTGGCAAGCGTGGCCATGCCGAGGTTGTGGGACTTACGGGCCAGGTAAACGACGATGTTATTGTTGTTGAGCGTGAGGCCGACCTCGATGCTGTTGACTTTACTAAGCCCATATATTTCTTGTCGCAAACAACGCAGAGCATAGAGCTATTTAATCATCTCGGCGATGAGATTAAGCGTCGAGCGTCGAGCATTGAGAGTGTAACTATCGACGACACTATCTGTCGTCGTGTTGCGGGCCGTGAGCCTCTGTTGGCGGAGTTTGCCCAGAGTGTCGATGTTGTGGTGTTTGTGTCGGGGCGTAAGTCGTCAAATGGCAAGGTGTTGTGCGAAGTGTGTCGTAGGGCAAATGAGCGATGCTATATGGTTGAGGATGAGTCGGAGCTCGATGGTGCATGGTTTGAGGGTGTTGAGAGCGTGGGTATATGTGGCGCTACGTCGACACCTCGTTGGCTCATGGAGCAGGTGGCCGAGGCTATAAAAAATATGGATAACTAAATTTTGTGGATGTTATGAAAATTGTGAAATACATACTTCGTTCGCTAAAATATCTCGTAGTGTTGTGCGTTCTGTACGTAGGCTTGGTTTGGCTAATGGACCTCGCCGAGCCCACGCAGCTTACTGTGTGGCAACTTCTCGAAGCGCACCTACACACCCAGCGAGGCCACTATATGATTGTAGGCTTTGTGACGCTCGCAGCATTCTATCCGCTATTTGGATATATGCGTAGCCGTGTTGCCGATTGCCACATCGTTGAGGATAGGGTGCGTATCGACAATGCTATGCGCCTGTTTGGCTTCCGCATCGTTGAGGAGAGTGCCGAGTGCTTGGTGTATCGTGCCGAGGGTATCATCCACCGTCTGTCTTTGGTGTTCGAGGATCGTATCGAGGTACATTCGGTTGAGGGTGGCGTCGAGCTTCGTGGCGTGCGTCGTGCTGTTGCCCGTGTTGCGCTACAGCTTAAGGCTTACATTGCAAATCGTCGTTACGAGAGTGAATAAATGATGATTGGGATGAAAAGGAGTGTTGTTATATGCTGCCTCGTTGCAGCGGCCACGCTTTGTGTGGGTAGTGCGGTGGCTCAGGAGAGCAACCGTGATAAGGCCGATTTCGAGCTCGGACGAGCTATCGAGATTCTGGCTAATATGATGTATGAGTTCGATAATAAGTATGTTGGCGATGTGCCTGTCGACAAGCTGCTGAGTGCTGCTGCCTACGGCATAACACGTGCTACGGATCCCTACTCGCAGTATCTCTCGGAGGAGGATATGGGCGACTTCGATATTATGACTACGGGTAAGTATGGCGGCATAGGCTCGCCAATACGTAAGCGTGGTGATGGCGTGGTGTTTGGCCAACCATACCAGGGTTTTCCTGCCGATGAGGCGGGCATCAAGGCGGGTGACAGAATCATTACGATTGATGGCAAGGATATGACCGCCGAGAGCATAGATGCTATAAGTGGTGCTTTGCGTGGTGATCCCGAAACATTTGTCGAGGTGGGTGTCGAGCGTTCGTATGATGGTAAGCGTGAAACACTTAAGCTGCGCCGCCGACGTATTGCTGTGCCCAGTGTTCCCTACGCGGGCATTATTCGTGATGGTGTTGCCTATATCTCGCATAACGACTTTATTCAGGGCAGCTACGACGAGGTGCGCAAGGCTCTTGAGGGACTTATGGCCGAGGGCGAGCTTCGTGGTGTTGTACTCGACTACCGCTCGAATGGTGGTGGCTTGATGCGTGAGGCTGTCGACATCGCTTCGTTGTTTGTGCCTCAAGGCGAGCGTGTTGTGTCTATTATGGGCCGTGACTCATCGTCGCTTCGTCACTTCGCCACACGCTATGCGCCTCTTGCGTTGGATCTGCCTATTGTTGTGCTTGTCAATGGCTCGTCGGCTTCGGCATCTGAGATCTTAGCAGGCTCGTTTCAGGATATGGACCGTGCTGTTATCATGGGCCAACGTACCTATGGCAAAGGCTTGGTGCAGAGCACAGCATATCTCGGCTACAACACATATCTTAAATACACCACCGAGAAGTATTATATCCCCTCGGGACGTTGCATCCAGGCTCACGACTATACGTCACGTGATAGCGATGGCGCAATAGCCAAGGTGCCCGACTCGCTAATTACAGAGTATAGGACACGTGGTGGCCGTAAGATATATGATGGTGGCGGCATCGTTCCCGATGTGAAGCTCGAGCCTCAATATCTCAGCCGCTTTGCAGCTATGCTCACATCGTTGGGATATGTTGAGGATTGGTGCGATGGCTATATGCGTCGCCATCGTGACGATGTGGTCGATGTGCGTACGTTTGCTATCAGCGACGAGGAGTATCAAAACTTTGTGGATTTCATTGCCGAGAAGGATATAGAGTATGAGTCTGAGAGCCGTCGTGCACTCAAAGCGTTGGAGAAGGCCTTAGAGAGGGATCTCTACAACGAGGAGCTACGTGACGAGGTCGAGCATCTTGGCGAGCTTATCAAAGACGACAAGATATCGAACATGCAGACCTATCGTAGGGATGTTGAGGAGATGCTCATCGCCGAGCTATTGTCACGCTACGCTTATAGCCGAGGAGCAATGGAGTATTTTGCGGTCATCGACGAGGATGTTCAACGTGCTATCGACCTGATTCTTAATACTGAGGAGTATGAGCGAATACTCCGTGAGCAGGATTTGCCCATGCACTAATCATCAAGCTTCGATCTATGGGTTTTCGTGATACACTTCGCCGCCGAATATTCTCGACACAACGGCGCACCGCAGTCATCGTTGTTGGCTTGGTGCTCGCCATGCTGTCGATATACTACACGTGGAGTGTGTCATCGGCCATGAAGCATGAGGATGAGTTGGCCATCGAGCAGCTGCGAGCTATGGAGCAGAATGCTGTGAAGATGTGGGAGGATATATTGCGCTCGTCGAAGTCGTCGGGATATATCTTCTATAATGCCGAGCTGCTCAGCGAGTTAGCCCAGCATACGATAATCCCATTTGTTATCGCTGACGACGCCCTCACGCCACTTGTTAGTAACCTGCCTGGCGATGTGTTGTCGAACTCGGAGCTGCTGCGTGACGAGATTATGAAGATGAGCCTTGCCAATCACCCTGTTACGGTGAGCTATCGCATTCCGCCCACGTCGCTAACGATATACTATGGCACTACCGACTACTCATCGTTGGTGTCGAGTGCCCATAGCGAGGCTCTGGCATTTTTCCCCTATGTGCAGCTTATCATCATCGCCATTTTTGCGGTGTTCGCCTATATCGCCTTCCTGTCGACAAAGCAGAACGAGCAGAACAGGGTGTGGGTGGGCCTTGCCAAGGAGACTGCACACCAGCTCGGAACACCTACGTCGTCGCTCCTGGGATGGATAGAGTATCTGCGTAGTCAGCCTGTCGACAAAATGGCTGTCGACGAGATGGAGAAAGATTTGGTGCACCTCAATAAGATTGTCGACAGATTCTCAAAGATTGGCTCCGAGACGCAGCTCACGCCGATGAACATCAACGAGGTGGTTGGCGACACGGTTATGTATTTTCGACGCCGTGTGCCTCGCAACGTCACGCTGAGTTATAACGGCCTAGCTATGGCCCCCATCGAGGCGCCAATCAATGCAGCACTCTTCGAGTGGGTTATCGAGAACCTTATGAAAAATTCGCTCGATGCGCTTCAAGGTCAGGGCGAGATAGATGTTGTTATTGGCGAAACCGACCGCACTGTGTTTGTGGAGGTTAGCGACACGGGCAAGGGTATTGCCAAAGGAAACTGGGTGCGTATCTTCGAGCCAGGATTCACCACCAAGACACGAGGTTGGGGCCTCGGACTGTCGCTTTCGCGTCGTATAATCGAGGAGTATCATCGTGGCAGAATAGCTGTGGTGCGCTCCGAAATAGGCAAAGGCACGACAATACGTGTAACACTAAACCGAATGGAGAATGAGTAGACTAATATCAATAAACGACCTCGTGAGCAAGGGCTACGATGTTGTTGCGCCGCACCAGATGTTTGGTCGCAACTCGTCGCTCATGTCGGGCAACCCTATATACGAGGGTGGCTATCGTGCTGTGACCTTCGATGAGATGTTCGGTAGCGGCTCTACTATTGTTGAGCCTGGCGATGTGCCGCTACTCGTACCATCGTTTGCCGACTCGTTTGTCTATCAGCTATTTATTGCTGTGTCGTTGGTGTTGTATCTGCACATGTTGTTGCGCTCGTGGGGCTTTATGGGTGCTATATGGGGCAATATGTTGAGTGTGCATGGCGAGCGCCGTATGGCCAGCGATAGTGGCGAGCTGCCACTCAGTTACTTTAAGGTTGTTGCCATCATTGTGGGTATTATCATGTGTGCGTTGGTCGGTGTCCGCTATGCCGATGTGTTGACCTCGGCCGACTCGCATCTGTATAGCTCACCTATATATATCATAGCCCCCGTCGTGTCGCTACTCTTCGTCTTGCTCTTTGCGGCGTGGCTCTATGTGTTGCATGTTGTGGTTGGCTGGGTGTCGCAGTCGTCGAACGTCGAGGTGCTGCGTAGCATCTCGCTCATAAATTTTGTGCGATGCGTCGTGCTGCTCTTCCCGCTTGTCGCAGCGTGGCTTGTAGCCCCTGTCGAGCAGCTTTACGGCTGGAGCATAGCCCTTATTTGTGGTGCTGCCATCATGCTTTTGATCTATTTGAAAGACACTTTTGTATTCTTTATTGCAAAAAAAATTCCGATTTTGTATTGGATTTTGTACCTTTGCACCGCTTTTTTGCTGCCATTGAGCTTCTTGGTTGTTGTGTTACAACTTTAAGTATGTATGTGCAATCGTGTATTTGTATGGTTGTCAGGCATGTATAAATTTAATTAAAGCTCTATGTGTGGCTAATAAGCTTGTAAAGTTGAGTTTTTTGTAAATTATAAATTTGTCAAAAAAGTTGAAAGTAAGTAAAATTTTAGTGTCGCAACCCCGCCCGGCAGTCATTGAAAAATCCCCTTTTCATGAATTTTCGGAGAAACACTCCCTCACAGTAGACTATAATCCACTAATTCGTGTGGTGGGTGTGTCGCTCAAGGAGTTTAGAGCTCAGCGCACCGAGATTCTCGAGCACTCTACAATGATCTTCTCGTCGCGCACAACTATCGATAGCTTCTTCCGTATATGCGAGGAGGCACGTATCACTGTGCCTGAGACCATGAAGTATATCTGCAACACCGAGGCCGTAGCCCTCTATTTGCAGAAGTATATCGTATATCGCAAGCGTAAGATCTCGTTTGCCGATGGTACGTTCAACTCGCTGTTGGAGCTCATCGTGAAGCATAAGGACGAGAAGTTTATCTTGGCGCTCACCGAGCCTTTCAAGCCAGAGCTTCCCGATACCCTTGCTAAGCTCAATCTCAAAGTGTCGCCAGTGGTATTCGCTCGCACCATTGCTGCCGACATGTCGGAGCTTAAGCCCGAGGAGTACGACATCATCGCCTTCTACTCGCCATCCGACGTCAAGGCGTTGTGCGAGAACTTCGATGTAGAGAAGCTTCCAGTAGCTGCAACCTTTGGTGAGGCTACGTTGCGTGCTGCCATCGAGGCTGGTCTTAAGGTTAAGGCCGCAGCTCCATCTCCCGAGGCTCCATCTATGGTCAAGGCTCTCGATATCTACTGCCGTAAGATCGAGGAGGGTGTCGAGGTCGAGGATGTGGTGCTCAAGGAGGATCACGACAAGGAGGAGTTTATTCGTGCTCAGCAGTCTAAACTCCAGAAGAAGACACGCACACGTGTTCGCAAGACAGAGTAACAATGGATTTGCCGAAGCCTAATACATTGCCTAAGAGTGAGCGATTGTGCTCGCTTGGTGCACTCCGTCGATTGTTCGACGAGGGACATTCGGGCTTCGTGTACCCTTTTCGTTATACATATCTTACCGAGAATAGCACTTCGCCAAGTGTCGAAGTGCTATTCTCTGTGCCTAAGCGCAACCATAAGCGTGCCAATAAGCGCAATCTTCTCAAACGCCGCATGCGTGAGGCCTATCGTCTTAATAACAAGGATATTAAGGCTGCGCTCGATAGCCGAGGCACTGACCTCGACATAGCCTTTGTCTATTCGTCAAAGGAGCTATTATCCTATAAAACAATCGCTCATGCCATCACCAAGATTCTCTCAGAGGTTGCTGAGCATTGTTAAACGCATTGTGGCCTTTCCGCTGATACTCTTAGTCAGGTTTTATCAGCTATGTCTGTCGCCACTAAAACCCCCAACATGTAGATTTGTGCCTACCTGTTCGCAGTATGCCATTGAGGCTTTGCGCAAGCATGGACCTATCAAGGGCTTATATCTTACGGTCAGGCGACTCCTTCGTTGTCATCCCTGGGGTGGTTCTGGTTACGATCCCGTTCCATAATTTCTTGTGATAAGGGGTCATTCTCGGCCCATCGCTAAAAGCTGAGTACCCGAGGCTGTACTAAGTGTACTATCCTCGGGTGCTCACTTTTGCGATAGACCAAGCCTTACCCCTTCTAACAACAAATTTATTTCTTGTGATATGCCGCAGATTGCGGCTTATCACAAGAAATAAATTTAGCGAGATAAGGCAGAGATATTAGGTACGATGGGTATAATGGGTACGATGGGTTACTATATGTTTCTATGCGCACACATATTACCCCATCGAAACTCATCGAAACCCATAATATCCAGCCTACCCAGAGCGTCAGCGGCTCTACCCACAATACCCACAATATCCATCGTACCCATTATACCCAT